>Ga0208314_100015_pt1 | contig 101413 bp, 112 predicted proteins | sample OSPB_Mat_host_9__FD_187144 | JGI IMG/M metagenome (GOLD analysis project Ga0208314, IMG submission 187144) | Extremophilic microbial mat communities from Yellowstone National Park, USA - OSPB_Mat_host_9_15 (SPAdes) (version 3) | ecosystem: Environmental > Aquatic > Thermal springs > Hot...
GCGAATTCAGTTTATTTAAAGAATCGTAATGAATTTAATTAAATATCGCCGCTCTGACTAGGTGGAGATCCACGCTCAGTAGTTTACTTTGTTTTATCCATCTTATTCACAAATTACAATTCGCAAAGGAGTCCTGAATTGCCCCATAAAAAATATTAGAGAGTTAACTGAAGTTATTATATAATATTAAGTGATATGGGTAACATAGTCTGGTGATAAAATGGATAATAATGATAATATAGAGTATTATAATGATATATATAGTTATGTAGACTATTTGTATAAATTAAATGTGAACGAAAAAAATCTATGCACGAAAAACATCGATATGCTACTTAATTCCACAGGGCACATATCTAAAGTAACTAATATAGCAACTGGGGTAGGTTACTGCATATATAAAGCTAAACTACAAGAGTTTATAGGAGTTCGTGATTTTATAGTCTCGAATACACCTGGTAAAGGAACTGATATTCATAAGCTTCTTGGTTTAGTTTCTATCGAAATTTTTAATCGAAGTAAACCTACATTAAATGGAACTTTAATTAGTACAATATATGATGAAAATATTGACTTGTTTGTAGATAGAGATGATAAAGATGAAAATATTGAATTAGCATACGAAATGCTTAGTTCTCTACAAAATGTATTGGTAAATAGAATTTATAATATATTAGGAACTTCTTATGATAAATTATTTCCAGTTGTAGAACAACAATTTCATGATTATGAATATCATATCTTAGGAGTGCCTGACCTAATATTAGAGGATAAGGAAAATAAAAGAGCTATAGTAGTAGAATGGAAAACTTATGATGAGCAAGTTTATGACACAGAAAAAGCTCAAGTTGTTGCGTATTCATTATTAGAAGCAAAAAGATTAGGATATTCAGATAGGGATGCTGTAAATGCTATAACGGGAGTATGGGATGATAATCAAAAAACTATTAAAGACGTTAAAGTTCTTCCCTTAATAATAAGACCTGGAATTGGAAAAGGAAGAAAACTAACTTTGCAACCTCATCCAATACTGTTCTCTAATACTAAGGAAAAATTTATTGAATTTAGAAAATTGATTGGTAAAGTAATAGTAGTTGCAGGATACCTCACATTACAATTAGTTAATCCTAAAGTATTTGGAATTGATGAGAAAGAGGTTAAGGATTACTGCAAATTAAAAATCAGAGATAAGGAATATAGTGCACTGAGACTAATACCACTTGGATTACGTAAAGGGAATCCTTCTAGGAGAGACAAGTTTCCTTGCAAATCTGGGAACAGTCCAATATGCTCTCTTTTTGACGCTTGCGGGTTTTATTTAGGACAGTACAAGAAAACGCCATTCGATATTGTAATGTGGGCTTTAAGATATTATACTATAGGTAGTAAGGAAAGTACTTCAACAATATTTAAAGTTATATATGAACTTTTTAGAACGCATAGACGAGAAGATGTAATCAGTAACCTTAAGAATGGCAATGGATATGAATGGATGTTTGCAGCAAATTCGCCAGTAAAATTACAATCTAAAAAGAGGCAGCGTATTATAATTTATAAATATAATAGAATTTTCCAACAAATACGCTTAGATATAATAGATGGAATATACGATTCAAATAATTTTGTAATATATAGAAAGATTAGAGATTATGAAAAAAATGATGGAAAGCTTAGAGTTATAAGAGAGGGGAAACCTATAATGTTATTTTTAAATGATGGATCTAGAATACCCTTGTTATCACTTAATCTTACTGCGAGAATAGACAATGTTGAAGTAGATAATAATTTGGTAAAATATTATATTAATATACCTTCAAGTGTATTTAGATTCTCATTAACTCTTATTAAAAAATATATTGAGAAATATCCAGAATTAGTTAGAGATTCCTTATTGGTAGAAACAGGAGTTAATTTAACGTCTAGAGAACTCATGACAATCGATGCAATTCAAAGAATATTAAGAGATAATAGTCAAGAAGTACTAGAAAAAATTAGAGAGAATATCGATAGAAAAGAAGGTACACAAAAAATTCTCGAGAGAATAGTTAAGGATTTAGAAAGAGAAAGTGATAATGGATGGGATTTATATCAAACAATTGATGATGCCTTGCCTAAATTAATTAGCAAACTAAATAAACCGAGTGATTAGTATGGTATATAATATTGAAAAAATTTATCATACTTATGTAAAGGATAGACAACAGACAAACTTGGAAGGTACTGCAAAAGAAGCCAAGGAATTAATTAGTAGCTCAATAAAGAAGAATAGCCTTGCTATAGTTCAAGGTCCCCCTGGAACAGGAAAAACTACTCTCTATTACAATGTTATTGAGAATTCTTTAGATAATTTAGATGAAAATGAAGTAATTGTGTATACTGCACCAAGTAATAGATTAGTTGCTGATATGCTTAAAAGAATATGTAAACTGTTTCCAGATAAAAAAAAATTTTCTAGAAGAAGTTAGAGTTTATGGAAGCCAATTCGATTATACAAGATTTGAATCCTTAAGAGGACAGATAACTAAAAACGTAAAGCTAGTTATTACTACTGATTATCAAAGAATTTTCTTTTCTAGAGAATTTAAATCTCAAGATTATTTATCAAGGTTTCATATGTTAATTGATGAAGCAAGTAGGTCTCCATTGCATAGGGAATTTACACCTATTGCAGAAGAGCTTTTAAGAAATGGAAAGCAAATTCTTGGGTCGTTAAACGTAATAGGAGATCCCATGCAAGCTATCTCATTAACGGAATTTTATAGAATTAGCCGAAGGGAATATCTGTTAATGGAAAAAATCTTAATGAAATTAATGGAACACGATTATCCAGATATATACAAGGATATAATTAATAATAAGATCAGCTTAATGGATGCAGTATATAAGAATCCTCCAAAATCTTTCTATAAATTTTTAGATACTACTAGAAGGTTACCTATTCCTACACAAGAAATAATTAGCTATGCATATTATGGAGGGCTACTAAAATCTGCCGTTGATGGGAAAAAGGTCATAAAGGAAATAGAAAGTAGCTATGACCGTAAAATATTAAATAGATTAAAAAATGAGCAAGAGATTAGAGAATTTGCAAAAAAAGTAGAAGATGTGATTACTACCGAGAGAATCGGGATCTATCATCATGTAAGGCAAAAGTTCGCTTATAATGATCCAGAAGATTTATACGATGACATTAGAGCTAAAATAGCCGCAAGTTACGCTATTATTGTATCAGCGGTTACAAAAAATCATACTACAATTATATCACCATACGTTGATATGTCGATTCAAACTAAATTACTCATAAGTAATCTTATAAATAAATATAATCTAAAAGAGCTTAACGAACTAATTGATGTTACAACAGTTCAATCAATGTTAGGAGGGGAAGATTATAATATTATTGCCATACTTGGAAAAGAGTATACTGCACAAAGTTACGATGAGCCACTATATACTATTTACTTTAATGAACCAGAGCTTCTAAATGTTCAATTTAGCAGGCATAAAGGTATTTTTATAGTTGTAGGAAACTTAGGAAGATTAAGAACTACTGCAGGAAAGTTACATAAAGATGAAATCAAAACTGTTGCAGAAGAGGTCGCTAGGCTATCTAGAATTAAGTTTAAAGGAAATGGCAAAAGTGTCATAGAGAAGTATAATGATCCTGATGCCGAGTTATTATTTGTTGATAATATATAATCAATAGTTAAATTTCATTAAGTAGTTTCTCTACGTAATTTCCTCTTATTTCTAAGATATTATATGCAATGTTTCTCTTAATATATTCATAGATTTTATCTAGCATATATTCATTTATTTTTATTTCACGTAATGTTTTAATACTAACGAATCTATTATTTCTTGTTCTAAATTTTATTTTTTGAAGAATCTCATCAGCTTTATTAGGATCTATTTCGTAAAATAACTCCCTTAACGAATAATTCTCTATTTTGTACTCATCTAGTCCATAAAATCTTTTTCCAGAATATTTTTCAGCTATTGGAAATAATTTGAGCATAATTCCTCTACCTAACGCGTTTAAAGGGCCTAGTTTTGAATATCCCCATTCTTTTTTTTCTCTAAAAATTTCAATATCAGAAATCGCTCTGTAAATTATCCTTAAAGCTTCTAAATAGTAATAATTATCTGGCAAATTATATATATTCTTTTGGATTTTTACTAATGTACAATGCCAACATCCGTATCTGGCTTCAGGATTTCCATTATATAGCACGTAAAGTCCAGATAAATCAAAATCTTTTACTGTTCCAAGATATTCCCAGACCTCATTTACAGTCCAATCTTTAATAGGCATTACTTTTATACCGTTTTTAATGTCTAGCTTTATGAAGAAAGAAGAATTGCAAGAGTACCCAGAAAGAGGGCATGAGGTTAATGAATTGTTCTTAATTATTGATGCTCTGGTAGATGATTCTTTTTCTCTATGACCAGTAATTAATATAAACTTTTTGCCAGAGAGTTTTTTAATCATTTCTTTGTTAGGAATAATTTTAAGGTGATTGACACACCATCTAAAGGCAAAAGAAGGTGCCGGATAACCTAAAATTATAGTTTTTACGAAAAAATTCTGAAAAGGGATACTGAATAACTTTTGACAAATATTACCACTATCTTCTATCGCCTTACAGAACTGGTTCATAAAATCTCTTGCCCAATTTTCTAATATATCTAATTCACTCTGCGTATCATTATGGATAACATTTACCTCCTTTCCCGTAAGCCCTCTCATAGATAACCATCTAAAAAATAAAATAGATACTAAAGTTGAGTCTTTGCCACCGCTATATGCTAGCATAAACCTTTTTTCGTTTCTAAATAAGTCGAGTAAATGTAAAGTCTCATTAAGCTTCTGAGTATTCATCAGATAGCATTTTATCTAACTTACTTATAAATATTTTTTGTTATGTAAGAAACAAGAAACTTCTTTTCCAATATTATATACGTTATTGCATGAATGTATTTTATTTGTCATATTGCTACAAAGTATTAATTGCTCTCTGGAATTGGGCTGGGGGAGCACGTCCTTGCAGGATGTTAACTATCATAGGAGATACACCGTTTTTTTAATTAAATAGCTGGCGAAGAAGGACCGCAGGTCGTAAAGTCTGAACTCCTTACCCAGAACCTTTCTCATTCCCCCTTTATTACGAGTCTTAAATCGGCCAGCTGAAAAAGGGAATAGTTTCTGCTTCCACGCTTCTACATCAGCTCCTATTTGCTTAACTGCAAATTCGTAGGTTCTTACGAATTCTTCCCTATATGGGAAATAAACTTCTTGTAACCACTTCCTAGTTTCTGTATGGATAAAGGAAATATAGGCCCTTTTAGTTTCTGATTCTTTCATCACTTTTATTATGCGGTTTTCCAGATCTAGTTGGTTCATCTTAAGCGAGTATACTTCTCCTACCCTGAGCCCTGATTCTGTTAGCAATAAGAAGAAAGCTTTAGCACCTAAGTGATCTATATTATCAAAGATTCTTCTTAACGTCTCTAAAGTAAGCGGTTGGGGTTTGTATTTATACTTAGACTTAGGAACTTTGAATGAATTATATAACAGCTGAGCTAACTGTAAGTTCTTCTCCTTTACTACCGTTTTGATAAATAGTTTCAAGGAATTCGCGGTGTTTCTGGCTATATTGCTGCTTTCTTCAGATAACTCTGCTATTAAGTCTCTGATACTGTCATGACTTAACTCATATCCCAACTTTGTAAGCGCTATCCTCAAATACCTCATCCTCATATCAATAGTGCTCTTACTCTTACCCTGGAGTAGCTTTTCGAACCTCTTCACGTCTTCTTCAGTAACGATATACGTTGAAGATGCACTCTTCAAATAATCTCCTAAATATTGATAAAGTATCGAAACGAAAAAGTTCCTAAATTTTTCGTCTTTCATTGCTTTAACGACTACTGATAATGCAGTAGTAAAATCAACGTCAACTACTTTCAGCCCGTATATTGCGTCCGAAAGTTCGTCTGAAGCTAACATTTCTGCAGCTTTCCTCACAATGTCTAAAGGAATACTCTGATCACTGTTAACGTATCTATATAAAGTACTCCTACCGACATTCAGCATTTTTGCAGCTTGAGATAACCCCAACTTCTCTACTAACTTCTTAATAATTCTCCTCCTCTGTTCCTCGTCCAGTTTAGAAACATCAATTAGCATATATTTCTACCCTACTTATAAGAAAGTGACGCTGTTCCAAAAATAAGGATTGCTGTTCCATTTACGCCTTTATAAAGAGAACGTAGCTCTCTTTCAATTTAAGGGAAAATTAGTGCCGCGGCCGGGATTTGAACCCGGGCCACGGGCTTGAGAGGCTAAGATAACGTTTCAGTAAAACGTTGAAAAGAGACGTCTTATGTTGCATGTTGAAGTAGAATTAAAGTAAGAAAATGAAAGAGAATAGAAATGTGATATAACATGTAAAGTGCTTCGATACTTGACGGTTATAAAACGTAATAAAAATATATATTGCTATTTCATTTACCTTAAACCTAGAAACGTCTATAGCTGTTTCGTTTAAGCCAGCCCTTTTAGGGAATGTAACAAAATCGTAGTTATTCTCGTCCCAATTGTAGGTTTTCAGAACATCTTCAGCGGGACTATTCCTTCTCTATATCTTTTGTTAACCCTATCAGTAATAACATGCTTAGGGGCAGTAAGTTTAAAGAGAAGTGTCCAGAAGCCAGCTTTTTCTAGTAATTCTACCTAATCCCTACGTTTTGAGGTAGCACCATCACTCCATCTTAGCTTTAATGATTAATCATTTATCTCTAAACTGTTCACATCAAGTATAAAAGGTCTTCCAATAAATTAGACACATGTACGAAGTGCTGGATTATAAGGTAGATCCTAAATCTTACGTTTACGTAAAGGTAATGGAAGGCCTCACGGAGGTTAAGCTTGCCTTAGAAATGCTTAGGAAAGGAATGATAACCAACGCTTCTTCAAAAGCGTTTATTGCGGTCAAGGCTATAGTCAGTGCATTAGTAGTAAAGAATTTTGATAAAATTATACAATTAAAGTCTGAAAAGGAGAAGGATTGGTATGAAAGGGTGGGTTATGCAGCGCCTACAACTGGTTTAGTTGGAATTTCTTATGACTTAGCAAAACTCGGCTATGAAATACAGTTAATAGTTAAAACTGCATTACTCCTACATTCATTTTCTTATAATGGTTTTGATCCTAATTTTGTAAATTACAAAGATAAGGAAGAGGTGGAAAAGGATATAATTACTATAATAGAATTTATGAAGGCTAATACTAAAAAATATTTTGAAGATATCTGGGATGAAAAATTGGAAAGCAAACTAAACGAGGTTAACGTATGATGGGGGGCGATTTAGCTCTCAGTTACAAACTCTGAACCCCCTTACCACTCTAAGGGCGTAGTTCCCTGAGGTCTTAGGGATTTTTCCTCTCTTCCTGAAGGTTACTCCCTCTCCATCGCTTAACCACATCTCCTGGCATTGAGGTAGACGGCTCCCACTTCTTCACTACTGAAGGCACTACTGCTTCACCTGTAAAGGGGTTATGTGATCACTTGTATAGCCGAGGACAAAAGCTGGTGAGGTCTGCTTGAGACCCTTGACAAAAGAGATTTAAATACTAACAAATAGCTGACAAGCCTTAGCCCCTTTTAGGGACTGTAGTTCCCTCTGACTCCTCAATCCTAGAGTAGGGATATGGATTTTAGTGGGGATATGGGTTTTTGTCCTCCACTCTACTACTGATGAACAGAGCAGGGTAATTATCCCTTTGATTACGTTAAAAATTATCATTACGTTAATCTATTTGTATAGATATTTACATTTCAAATGCTCTCACGTAGATTGGCATATGTCTACAACCTTTTACTTTTTAGGCGGTGAAGGCATTTCAAAAATATCGTTGGTTGTCCCACATATGCGCCTCTGCAAATAAAGTCAAAACGTAAAATCAATGCCCCGGCCGGGATTTGAACCCGGGTCACGGGCTCGAGAGGCCCGCATACTTGACCGGGCTATACTACCGGGGCATAAAGTGTTTCCAGTTACACATCTAAAAAATTTAGGGAAGGAAACTAACATCTTATTTTGCAGAGTAATAAGGTAGCTAACGTTATATGGTGGTCGTTCGCACGTGGAAACGTGGAGGTTTTCTTATTGATCTTAGTTCTACATACATTAAAGACTTAAATTTTGTGAATCAAAAGATTTAGTACTCTTTAATTAGTAATTTAAAAAATAATTTTCAATAAGTTGTCAGGCGAGATAAAGGATTCAAAAATTCACGTTATGTGAAAACACAGATTAAAAGACTATAACACTTTTACGTAACTACTCGTTATTTTCAATCACTTCTAAATATCCTTGATTGAGTTACGTTTACATAGTATTACCCAAAATTTTTTACTAATTACCCCCAACTTATGAAGGGCTCACGAGGAAGTAATAAAAAAGCGTGGAGGGTAAAGCTTCCCTCGACCAACTCAATGACTTGAGGGCGTGTATGACCCCTTAAGAGCCCGTGGCGGAATTAGAAGTAATTAAAAAAGGATAAGTTACGCCACGGGTAAACATAAGGGACTATAGGTTAGCTAAATAAGGAAAGGACTTGGTTCCTCTTTTATCTAGTAGTAAAATATTTTTATAGTAAGATATTTTTTATATTAGCAAAGATGTTTTAATTACTTTATCCTTAATTCATTAGGCTAACCCCAGTTTGGGCTCTGCCAAAAAGGGCGCACCAGGATGCTTTTCGCTCATCTTAGATTTTGGGTCTACCGTTTTAGGGCGGTAGAGGAAGTCAGTTTAGGATCTCTCTAACTTCTACTGGCCTCTTGTCTTGGGAAGACTTTATTATGGCTTCCATTATAGCTACATTCCTCATTCCTTCGTAGCCATCAACTAATGGCTTTCTTTTCTCGATAACACTTCTTGCAAAGTCCTCTTGTTCTAGCAGAACTGGGTCAACTTCGTTATATTGAATTTTTTCAAGTTCCTCTGATTCAATTCTTTGAATATATAATCCAAGTTTATCTGAGCTATATAAGCTCGCTTTCGTGCCATAGACATTAACCATTGTAACTTTTGGAACTACAAATATGCTCCCTACAAAGCCATAAGCTCCATTATCGAACCTGAAAGTAGCTAAGGCAGTATCGTAGATCTCGGCCTTTGTCTCTAATTTGTCCACTTTACCGTTAACTTCCACTATTTCTCCAATTAAAAACCTCAACGTGTCAATCATATGTATTCCCAAATAAGAGAGGGAACCTCCTGGACTCTCAGATTTATACCACCTCCATAAGTCAGGAGTTAATTTTAAACCTGAATAATGGAAGTAGTTTCCTTCACCAAATATCTTTTTTCCAATAACTCCCTTCTCTATTAATTCTTTCATCTTCATGTGGCTGCCATACCATCTCCTATCGTGGCCGACTGCTAAAACTAATCCAGCGTCTTCAAAAGCCTCTATGATCCTTTTACAATCCTTCACATTGAGGGCTAAAGGTTTTTCAATTAAGACATGTTTACCTGCTTGAGCAGCTTTAATAGCTAATTCTGGATGAGTTGTATGAGGAGTGGTTATTATAATTGCATCTATATCAGTCCTTTTAATTAAAGACATGTAATCGCTCACTACTTCGCAGTCGTTTTTTACAGCGAACTCCTTAGCTTTCTCCTTAGTTCTGCTATAACATGCAACTAGTTTCAAAAACTTGCCCTTTTTAATCGCATTGGCGTGTACACTCGCCCACCAACCTGTTCCTACTATGCCTATATTAATTCTGTCCATGAAAGAAACTACTGAGAGCAATTAAAAGCCTTTAAATGCTAATAGACACCCAACTTAAAATAAATCATCACATCATTAATTATCTTAATTTCCTTCTAATATTTATAGTCAGCAATCCCAGCAAAACTGTAAATATTCCAACTACCTGAGTCAAGGTTATTTTTTCACCAAGTATAAAAAAACTAAGGACAGCGGCCAGAGCAGGAACGGACATTATCATTATAGAGGCATAAGTAGGTGAACCCCTTAATAATCTAAACCATATAATGAAACCTATTCCTTGGCTCAGAAGAGAGGTAAAGAGATATGAAGTTATGTCAATGGGAGAAAGAGGTAAGCTTATAGGATCAATTAATAAATATATTAGGCCTACTGGTAGACCACCGATAAGAACTTGGAGTGCAGTAAAGACTTCCTCTTTACCTTCCGTTTCGTTCCATAACTTATACAAAACAGTTCCAAGAGCCCAAGTAAAGGAGGCAGATAGAGCTAAAAGATAACCCAACATTTCTCCAGAAAAACTTAAATTAGATATTAACACTATTCCAGTTATTCCTAGGATGGATCCTATTACCTCTAATATTCTGACCCTGTAATTTAATTTAATGACGGATAGTAACATAACAAAGAAGGGGTTTGTATAGACCAAAACAGAAACTAAAGATGAAGATGCGTACTCAAGCGCATTAAACACTAATACTACAAAGAGACCACTATTAAGCAGACCCAATATAAACAATTTAAAGAGGTTGAATCGAAATTTATGTATTTCCTTACTAAATATTATTAGTATAATTATTCCCCCTAGTATAAATCTTATTAGTGTTAGTCCGCTTGCAGACGCCCCATCATCTTCAGCAATTTTTATTAGAGGAAAATTAAGGCTCCAAATTAGGTTTAATAAAATCAATTGGGCAACATTGTTGAATTTTGCCCTCACAAGCACATTAATATAAGCAAACAATAAATTTTTGCGTTCTTAAGTTGTGAGAATTTAGAGCCTTAACGCTTTTGCTTAACTATTTCATTACCTTTAATTACTTCTAAATGTTGTAGTGAGCTACATTTACATAGCCTCATTTAATAACCCCCAATTGAAGATAGGCTCTGCTAACGAAGTATTGTGATTAAATGTAGAGGGTAATGTAGTTCCCCTTTACTAACCCAAATTATTTGAGGGCGTATATGATCCCTTAAGAGGGGGATGTGGAGCATTTAGATTAAAAGCAAGAATGAGCTAAGCCATGGGCAAATACTTCACTTAATTATTGCATCATTATTACTTTTTCCCTTGATAGCGGATTTAAGACCTTTGTAAACCAAACTTTAACAGCTTGCATTTCAATATTCTATCATCTCATGAAAAGCTTAGTTATCGAAAATGAGGCATCGTTAAATGAATTAGTTAGAATGGACTCTCTACTAATTCTCCAAAGTGAGATGCCTGTGTCATCGCTTTCATTTTATTTAGCTAGATCCCAGCTCCTATTTAAGAACGATGTTTATTTGGATTTAGAGTTATACTCAGATTTCATTTATCCCTATGTTGAGAACAATAATAGTTGGGCGGTTTTCTCCAAAACTAATAAGTTCCTTGATCTATATGGTATTTTAAGAAATACAGATAATAAAATATATTTACTTTCAAATTCTAGAATAAATAGTAATTTGTTAGATATTTTACCTAATGTGATAAAAATATATCCTAAGGAGGAGGTAAAAGAAGTGTCAATGGGAATGAACTTAATAAACAGAATTGCAGCGAGTAGGGAATGTTCCCATCCTAGATGTAAGAGATTGTTAAAGGAGACTGAAAACATTGAGATCAAGCCCATTGAGGACTGGTTGAGGGAAAAGTTTAATAAGGAATTAGAAATCATTAAGAAAAGTGAAAAAATTAACCTTTTTTCATTAACTAATCTGTTTGATGTTATATATCATACAGTTAAAACAAGTGAAAGTAATAAGGCAGAAAGCATTAATATTGAGAAGAACTTAGATAAATTAAATCCAAAGGGGTTAAACGTTCTAATATGCGATTCAGTTAATACACATAAGGCAAGGAGATTCGCTCTAAATAAGACTAACCCCCTTATTTTAGAGTTCGATACTGATCCTATAATGACACCAATTTACGTTTCAGTTTTCGTTGAATTGTTGATTAAAGAACTTTGAAATGACTTTGCCATGAAGAAAATTATAAGTAATTTAGTATTTTCCTTACCACTCTCCTGAAATTTCATGTGGAAATGTTTTTAATCCTAATGCTAAATTTTTTGGTTATAGGAAATAACCTCTAACACCTATGTGAACCCAAAGGGGTGAAAGTGATAGAGGAGAAAGCGGCAAAACCTTTTTGCTCAATCCGCATGATCCATATGCGATTAAAATGAGTGTTTGGTCAAGGACTAAGTTACTGTTAGATCATGAATGAACACAAAATGATTGAAATGGAAGTGTAGGGACAAACGGTCAATGAGACTATGCTTGCGGTAAGGAAGGCATCTTTATTTCTCTTCATCTTCCAAGTAATCATATACTAGTCTCTATTATAATCCCCAAATACAATAGCTCTAACAACCCTAAAATGAGATATGTAAATCTTAATAAATAAGTAGGATTAACTAACGCCTTTGTAACTCTTTCCCTAACTATAGGTCCAAAACTTACTTCTAATAAATCCCTAAAAATAAACAAGTAAATTTATGGTTTACATTAAGGAGATGGTCAGTTGAGCTTATAAATATCGATAAGGGGAGCTAGACATTTAATGATGCCAATTTCAATTTTTCAGTTCATTGTAAACAAGTAACAATGAGAATTATGTGAAATGTGATTATAGCCTGATAAAGAGTTAGAATGGATAATTAAATTGGGATTGTGAATGAGGCGAATTTGATATGTTATTAATACCTTAAAGAAGGAGGTAGAGGTTATTAAATCAGGGTATAGTAATTTAAATGAATGAAATTGTTCGCGGGCATAGATGCTGGCTCCCAGACATTCGGTTATGCTATTTTAGATAAAGGCCTAAGGATAACAGCTTTAAGGGAATTTACCTCCTATTATGTTCAAAGAAATCCTAAGGAACTGATAAATGAAGTTTTGAAGTATAAACCTATATCAATAGCTCTCCCATCAGGGCATGGAATATGTGGAAAGGACTTTAATAGTCTTAGTCAAGAAGACTTGGCCTTTTCACTTATTGCTAATCCAAATGCGGAAGGCCCATTGAGGAATTTCCTTAGATTAGCTAAGTTATATAAACACTTAAACGTTTTGACTATACCTTCAGTAATCCAGCTTAAGAGTATACCTAAGTATAGAAAATATAATAAAATTGATATGGGGACCTCAGACAAGGTGGCATCAGCAATAGCTGTTATCCATTATGTTTCATCCTCATTAAGAATAGAGCCCAAGGAAGTTAACGCGATTTTGCTCGAGTTAGGCTCTTACTTTTCATCTATATTAGTAATTAAAAACGGGAAGATAGTTAATTCGTATAGTGGAACTTCTGGGTTGAAGGGTTTCATGTGCCCTGGACCAATTGATGGGGAAGTAGCATATCTCTTCTCTAAGTATTACAAAATAACTAAGAAGACAATATATGAAAAAGGAAAAATAGATGAGGGAGAATGGATGAAGGCTTTGAAAGAAGATATAATGGAAAAGTTAACCAACTACAGAGATTCACTCATTGTTGCTACAGGAAGGAATAAGGATTTTGCTTTAGAGTTAGGGTTAAAAGATGTAATTTTTTATCCATATGAAAAGGCATCGGCAATAGGAGCAGCAATAATTGCTTCTTCGCAATTCCTAAGTTCCACTTCATGGGTCAAGGACGTAATTGAATGTGAGGGAAGACCGATTGATTACGTAATGCTAGAGGGATGGGAAGAAGTCATCAAGGGGTTCGAGTCAAGTGTCTCAATTCAATGAATGCATCAACTTATCTAAAATAGCATCTTTCTCTTCTCTCTTAGAAATTTCATTTAGAAAACCAGGCAATGCAAACCCTTGGGGGGATTCAAGTATTTCCTTTAGGGAAGCCGTGAGCTCTGCCCTTAAAATAAAGGAGGCTGCTAGGGAGATTTGTTTCAATGTTAATCCATTTAAGGCTATTTATAATTACGTGAAACTGGGCGGAAAACTCATAGGAACAGTTATGTTGCAGTTTCCACTTATAAAGTCATTAAGTTGCTGTAAATCTATTAAACCCTTTATTGAAAACACTATTGAGGAGGCTAAGTATTTGTATAGTGCAATTAAACTCTTGAATCCGAGCCATTTAGGTAAATATGAAGGCAAGATTCCAGATATTAATGAAGAACCTAAGCTACCATTAATGGAAGTTCTCATGGAAAGCTCATACATGGACTTAGTGTCCTTTGAATTAGTTTACAATTACCCTCTTAGCGTTGAATGTGCTGGTAGAATAAATTTAAGCAACTTGGAGGGAAGTGCAATTAGGGAATATTTAAGGCTCATGAGCGTTATACCCGATTCTCTAATAGCAAAGAAGTTCTCAATGCTTCACGCGGAATCCATTAGGGCATTGTTCAGATTATTAAACAGAGAGGAAATTGATTTTCCCCTGCTAAAGACTTTTGACTCCATCTTAAAAGATCTCAGTTTAAACCCAGGTTCTATTGCTGATATAATAGCTAATTGCATATTCATAAAGTTAGCCTTAAACCTTTAACTTATGTAAGGACTCAAGAACAATTTCCCCTGCAACTTTGGCATAGCTTTCTAGTTCCTCTGCACTAGCGTATTTTTCAGGGGCTTCGATCAAGTTGTCGCTTATTATAAGTATAGCCCCCGTCTTTACTTTCCTGAAGCTACCTAACGTGAAGAGTGTTGAACACTCCATCTCCACAGCTATTGCACCTCTCGAAGTCCACTTCGTTACGAATTCAGGATCCTCTGCGTAAAAGGCATCACTGGTTATTATGGTACCTATGTAATGCTTTACCCTCCTCTTTCTTGTGTTTTCTACAAGAAGGGATAGGAGATCGTAATCAGGGACTGCTACTATGCTGGCATCTCTCCCAAAATACTGTCCTATAGTTCCCCCTAAATAATAGGAGGCACCTGTGGGGATAACCAATTCTCCTATCTTCATTTCCTTTATCATAGCTCCTGTAGTTCCAATTCTCACTATAGCCTTAGCTCCTAGCATTATTAATTCCTCTAGGACTATTGCTATATAAGGTCCTCCTACTCCATGTGTTGCAACAGTTATCATTTCACCATCTCTTTCTCCCGTGTAAATTAGTATTCCTCTATTCTTGTTGACCAACTTAGGATTATCTAGCATCTTGGAGAGCAGTTCAACCCTCGCTGGGTCTCCTGCAATTATTACCTTTTCAGCTATCTCCCCCCTCTTAGCTTTTATGTGAACTGGATTCATGGAATAAAAAACGATATATAATAATTAAAATTTTCCACTGAGAATTTTAAAGATGATGAGTTTACGAGGGATTAAGAGCTATCCATTATATAACATAAAAGTTACAAAACTAAGGTTTGAATCCTTTTTCATGACAATGAAAATCTTCTTGTATTCGTTTATGCTAAATTTTTATTGAAAAGGATGACCTCTCACGTTAATGTGGGCTATGCTTAAAAGGTGGGATAACGGAGATGTAAGTCCCGTTAGACTCTAAGGAGTTCCTTGACCAATTTACAAGGTGTTTATAGCTAAGTCCCTGCTTGATCGTGATGAGAACGAAATGAGTGAAATGAAGTATAGGGACAAACGGAAAGAAGAAGGAGTGGGAGTAGGAAGGAGTAGCCCTACCACTGCTTCCCTTAAATGAGGAAGCACCTAATCAATATGGGGGCTTCTTGAAATGCTCCCTTCCTCTTCCAGGCATACTCATAAATTTCATTAGAACCGCTTTAATAGCTTTTCCAGTTGACGTGGGCTTTAAATCTATAGTCCAGTGTAGGTACTGGACTAAGGCAAAAACCCTGTTAGAAGCAAGTCAAAGGGCTTTTAATCCAATGTTTTTTAACTGAGGAGGAATATTAGACCTCACATCTATACAGCACAAATATTTAATTGTTAAAAACATTTAATGAAAATGTATGGAAACAGTGAACATCAAGGAAATAGAGTATAGGTTGTTGAATTTGCTAATTGAAGACGCAGGGAGGAATTTAAGTGAGCTCTCTAGGGAACTAGGAGTAAGTAAGGCTACAGTAAGCAGGATGATAAAGTCTTTGAAGGAAAGGGGGATAATAAAGAAGTTCTCAATAGAGTTGGGAGAGGACTTAAATGAGGAAAGGATATTTGCCTTCTTAAGGATTAGGGGAGGAGATATTGGAAACGTCGAAGGGGACTTATATAAGCTATTGGACGGTTCATATCTTTTAGTGATCACGGGAAAGGATATAGGGGAGATTGAGGAGGAAATAGAGAAAGTATCTACTAGGGTGACGATAAACGAAGTGTTAATAAGCACCTCTCTGATCAAGAAGGCTAGGAAGAGTCTAGGGATTAAACCTATTTCCCTACATTGTGACTATTGTAATCATGAAATAGAGGGAAACCCCCTTATCTTGAAGTTCAGGGGAAAGATTTACTATTTATGTTGTAATACTTGTCTGAGGGAAAAGAGAAGGGCCTTGGGGATATCTTAATTCTTGTGATTCTTTAATTCTTCCTCTATACTCCTCTTCATAACCTCTACGAGTTCCTCAGCCTCTTCTCTTCTTATTTCCTTTCTAGGTAAATAACTCATTCCATCATACATAGGAACAATATGTATGTGAAAATGGAATATTATTTGTCCCCCAGCTTTCTCAGCGTTAGTTATTATTCTTATTCCATCCGCTTTTACTGCCCTCTTAATAGCCCTAGCCAAGAATGGGATCCTCTTAAATATTTCTGCGGCTATTTCGTCTGCATCCAGGATATTTCTTTTATGTCTCTTAGGAACAACTAAAGTATGACCCTTAGATAATGGATATTTGTCTAGGAATACACTTACCACTTCATCCTCATATATTTTATATGCAAACTCCTCATTGTTTACTATTTTACAGAATAGACAGTCCATCACTGAAATTAAGGATTAGCCAGGCATTTAAACTTTGTTTCAAAGCGTTATCATTAATTATCGCAAATGCCTTTTTTTATTTGCTATAGCTCAAGGAGATCCTTTTCAAAAGCTTTTAACGTAATTGGTTTTTCCCCAATGATAACCATGTCCTCTATTCTAATTCCGTATTTTCCCTTGTAGTATACCCCTGGCTCTACTGTTATAACCATGTTTTTACTTAGTAACTGCCTTGATCCGCTTGAGACCCTAGGCTCCTCATGAACTTCCACTCCTATCCCATGGCCAGTGCTATGAATGAAGAACTTTCCCTTATTGTACTTATCCAAAAAGCCTCTAGACGCCTTATCTACTTCACCCGCTTCTTTTCCAGCCAAAGCACTTTCTATTCCCCTTGTTTGGGCTTCCTTAACTAATTCATAATCTCTTTTGAATTCTTCATTAGCTTTACCAAAGAAGAAAGTCCTAGTTGAGTCTGCGCAGAATCCCCTATATGAAGCGCCAATATCTATTAAAACTACTTCATCCCTTCTCAACTTCCTTCGAGATACAAAGTGATGTGGGAAGGCGGAGTTCTCACCAAAGGCGACTATACTAGAGAACGCAAAACCATCTCCCTCCCTTCTCATAACCTCCTCTATATAAGATGCGATCTCGGCCTCAGTGACACCTTCTTTCAATTCCTCTATTGCCTTCTCGAAAGCTCTTCCCGTTATCTCATTAGCTCTCTTCATCATCTCGATCTCATCGCTTGCCTTCACTTTTCTTATCTCCCAAATCCTTGGGGATATGTCTATTACTTCTCCATTAATTAGTTTAGTGTATGGATAATGAGTCCATTCTAAATCGACTCCAAAAGCTTTACCCTTAACTGAATTCCTTATAGCATCAGATAAGTTTTTCCCAGCTAATGGAGCTTCATAACCTGGAATAGGATAAGGAGAATATGCTAAAACTTCTACCCATTTAAAGGCAGTTTCCTTGACTCTCTCATATTCTAGAACAGGAACAGCAATCTTAGGTTCCTCTCCCTTACATTTAATAAATGCACCTGTACCTCCTCTATATTCGGATATACTAAAGTAATTGGCGAAGTAAAGTAAATTGGGAGCACCAAACAGAATTGCGCAATCCAAATTCTCCTCTTCTATTATTGATTCAATTAATCTATAGTCCCTCATGCATTAAATTAATGTTAAGCATTAATAATTTCGCTGAAAAGATTCTTTGCTGAGGAAATTAGTTTCCCCTCTCTATACTTAAAGTTTGGTTCCCTTATGTAATTTGCAAATAGTATTCTCCTCTTTAATTCAGAAACGATTTCCTCCTCTTTCATTCCACTCCTTAAAATATCTATTACATTTACTGATTTATCTTCTCTATATAAGCATGTCTTTATTTTTCCTTCAGCAGTTAACCTTATCCTATTACAAGAGGAGCAGAACATCGGGTTTGCATACGGCTTAACAATTTCAACCTCTATTCCTGAGGGTAATTGATAAACAGGCCTCGCGTGTTTATCCCTAAAGTAGGATTTAACCGCCATTTCCTTCAATTTAGCCTCAATTACGTTTAAATTGTCGTGATATTTGAGGAATTCCCTAGCCCCTAGCCCTACTGGATGCAATTCTATAATATGAAGATTAGAACCTATTTTTGAGCAAAAATCAATAATGTTCCAAACTTCATTGTCGTTTATTCCCTTTAGAACTACTAAGTTTATTTTTATGGGTCTTAAACCTGCTTCCAACGAGGCATTTATTCCTTCTAAAACCCGCTTTAATCCATTCTTTACTCCCGTTATCCTCTCAAATACTTCCTCTCTCAAGCTATGTAGACTTATGTTGATCCTATTCAGTCCTCCCTCTTTTAATTTATATGCTAATGAGTTCATGGTAAAGCCATTAGTTGTCATGCTTAAATCTATTTCATCACTTATTGATCTTATTAACCTTACTATTTCTAATAAATCAGCTCTTGCTGTTGGCTCACCTCCTGTGAGCTTTATATTTTTGATTCCCAGCTGGTATGAAGCTTTGGAAAATAAGTAGATTTCATACGGTGAAAGTCTAGGTGATTTATTGAAACCTTCACCTTCCATGTGACAGAAGAAGCAGGAGAAGTTACAAACGTGGGTCAAAGTTATCCTTAAATCACCAAGAGGTCTACCAAATCTATCATATATCAGCGTTATTCCCAATTATTCATATCGTTAGAAAATAAAAGCTTAAGGGAAGAAATTTCTAAGGAGGTCTTGGAGAGGAAGAAGACATTGACGGTGATGCTGTCTAATAATACAGCTGAGGCCCTTTATCATGCAATGGTAATATGTTTAAGTGCATTGGAAATAGGCTGGAAAGTGAATTTATTTGTTACATCGAACGCAATACCTTTATTCACAAAGAAAGCTAAGAAGCCTAGATTTGGAATGAACTTCCTTGTTAACTTATACTTAAGGTTTCAGTTCAGGAAGTTAAAGATAAGTGATGTAGATAAATTAATAAAAACTGCAATTACATTGGGGATGAAGGTCTATGTAGATGAAATAGGTCTCAAAATATCTGGTCTGAATAAATGGGATTTAATAGAGAACGCGGAAATAGGAGGAGGGATATTATTTTTAAAAGTAGCATCTGAGTCAGACTTAGTGTTAAGTTTTTAGGTCTCTATGTATTCCATAATTATATCAAGATATTTATATCCATCATCTGGGAATATTAATATTGCGTCCTCAGCATTTATCTTCTCGGCACACGCCACAACAGCTCCAGAACTTACCCCAATAACTATGCCATCGCTTCTCGCAACCTTGATTACTCCCTCAAGGCTTTCCTCAAGCGAAACGTCAACTATTTTAGTGTACTTTATCTCCCTAATGAAGGGGTTATTGCTGTTTAATCTCTTTAATCCAGGTATTGAGTCGCCCTCCGCAGGCTCCACTAATACTATCTCATATCCCTTATCATAGAAGTACCTAGATATCCCAGTCATATGGCCTGAGGTTCCCACAGAACCTATTATCATCCTTGGTTTCCTCTCTATTTCCCTTATTTGTTCCTCTATTTCCCTAGCTGTAATCTGTTCATGTACAATGTAATTCAAGGAGTTCTCAAACTGATTTGGATGGTAAACTCCATTAGTTTTAGAGTATTCTTTTACCTTAGGGAGGAGAGTTGTAGTGTTACCCTCCATCTCAATTACCTTTGTTCCAAGTAACTTAAGCAGGGAGATGAAAACCTTAGGCGCTCCTTTAGGGATAAAGGCTGTTAATTTCCTTTTATATATTATGGAGAAAGATGCAAGTGAAACTGCCATGTTTCCAGAAGAAGCTTCCACTATTTCCTCCCCCTCCCTTGTTTTCTTCCTTATTTCATTAAATATTCCATATGCGGTTCTATCCTTTATACTCCTGCTAAAGACATTGAAGAACTCTAGCTTAGCCCAAACATTTCTTCCATGAAAGGCTCTGAGCCTTAAGAGAGGAGTTGGCCACTCTCCATTGACCATCTCCTCGATGTCCCAATAAATCCTTCCTTTCGACACAAACTTTGGTCACTAAAGTCTCCTACCTTCTGCCTTAAAAAAGGTAATGAATAGTATAATTTTGTGACAATCGTTAGGAGGATTATTGGAGATGATTTGTGCCCAATGGTGATATCAGAGATAATGATGGTGTGGATGAAATCCAGGATAGGAGACGAAGTTTTAGTTGAAACTGAAAGGGATGCGGTAGTTGAGGAAGTTAAGAGGTGGGCTAAGGAGAGCAAGAACGAGTTCGAGATACTAGAAAACAATGAAAAGAAGTTAATAAAGGTAAAATTCCTGAACGACTTCAAGGAGTATTTTTCATTATAGAATTAAAGCCTAAATGAATTATCTTAAAGAGGTAGAAGTGAAGATAAGCTGGAGGACTTTTATTGAAAAGGTCTTGGAAATTCAAGAAAGCAGGATATTTAGTGAGTCTAGGATTATAGAAACTCAAAGAGGTAGAGCCGTTAAGAAAAAGTATGCTGATATCTCCTCTGTTAAATGGTTTACCATTGGTTCACTATTTATTGACCAATATCCCTTTGTTTTGAATGGTGAGGAAAGGATGAAAAGGGAGATCAACTTCTTTAGAGCAGACCACTTTGGTGTAAAAACACCTGTAATATTCGATTATGATGAAAAGGGAAAATGGCTCTTAAGGGAATTTATAGATGGAAAACAAGTGAAACCTTATGAAATGAAGGATCTTAAGCTCTGGGGTCAATCACTAAGGGCACTTCATCAAGAAGGTTGGACTTTAGGTGATACCAAATACAATAACTTCATAATATCTAGAAACGATGTGGTATACTTAATAGATGCAGAGCAGTCAATGAAGGAAAGCAATCTACGGTTAGTTACATGGGACATAGCTGTATGTTTGTTTTTCATTGCCTTGTTCTCATTCACTTCTCAAAGCGACTTCAGGAAAAATTCTTCTATATTCTTGGAGAGCTATTTAGGGGGTTCAAAACTTAAAAGAGAGGAGGCTGAGGAAGTCATGAAGAAGAAAATAACCCTCATTTTGCCTTTAACTCACAGAAGAGCCCTTAGATCCCTCCTCGGTCTTTAAGTTCTTGATTGTTATTTTTATTGAACCATTATCTCTCATGATCTCTATATCACTTACATTTTGTCTGAAACCGCATACCTTGCACTTGTAATAATATTTAATCCTCTTTATTGAATCCCCTGATCTTTCTGACTCTACTATGAAATCCACTCTCCCCTTGCATCTAGGGCAGTAGACTTCAGCCATGTGTTTATATATAATCTAGATTTAAAAGAGCTTTCTAGTAATGGATTTCTATTGTTCTTCACTATTGAAGGGGAAAGCAAAAGATTTATCTATTTATATCGATTTCAAATCTATGCTCCCTATATCAGATGGCCACTTACACTCTAACCCAGTGACGGGATTAGGAGCAAGGGCGATTGCTAATAAGTTTAAGGAGGTCTCTGGTTGGTTCATTGCACTAGTATCATTACCGCCGTCTCATTATGGCTTAAAGGATGAACTAATTGACGATCATTACAAAGCAATCGAAGGTCACATTAAGGAATGTCAAGAAGCTAGATCAGTGGGCTTAAAGGTTAAATGCATAGCTGGCTTCCACCCTTCCATTCACGATAAGTTATTCTCTAAAGGAGTTAAGCCTGAGACCTCATTTGAAATGGCTATAAGGGTTTTAGAAAGGGTGAGACAATACATAAAAGATGGAAAACTTGATGGCATTGGTGAAGTAGGGAGACCTCATTACAAGGTAGAACCAATATTTGTTATCATAGCAAATAGGGTTATGGAAGAGGCATTAAATATTTCAAGGGAACTAGATTGCCCCATGCACTTGCATTTAGAAAGTTATGGCTTAATGACCGTAAAGGATGTAGATATGACAATAAGGAGACTAGGTAATAAAAACAGAAAAAGAATTGTGTTTCACCACAGCAGGGCAGGGATAACTGAGAATGCTTTGAGTTTAGGCTACTCTGCTACAGTTACAGCCAAGATTCAAGTGCTTAGTGAGGTGATAAGGAGGACTGAGCTAGCGTTTACGTTTGAAAGCGACTTCATTGATGATCCGAAGAGGCCTGGAGTTGTAATGTATCCTTGGGAGATCTCCACAACTGTTATCAGACTTATAAATGAAAAATCTTTAACTGAGGACAGGTTAAATGAAATACTAATAGATTCTATTGAGAAAACTTATGATGTCACTTACTAAAAAATAAATTCTCCCTCTAGATTATTAATTAATGAAAGTTAGATCCCTCACAGTATTTTCAAGGATAAGCGACTGGAACTCTTTGGAGAATGAGCTCAGTAAATACTTAAATTTAATAGACGTAAAGGCGGAGGGAATTGAAATATGGAGCAAGCGAGTATCTTTGCCTCCCCTACCTAGGGGAGTGGAAATGAGGAGTTTGGCAAAAAAGCTCGATAAGTTCTGGGACAAGAAGGTCTTCATTTCAGCATTCCATTTGACATCTAATGATGTAAGGATAAACCTTTTACCCGAGGTTCTGGAAACAGTTCCGTTTGCATTCGGCTCAATACTCATTAATGAACAAGAAAATATAGAACTTATCTCAAAGGTATTAATTGAGGTGAACAGACTTGACCCAGTCTTGTCAACTAGGATCTCAGTTGATTTTAATAACGACTTCATCTTGACTCCTTATTTCCCCTCCTCAAGCTCTTATTTAAATAAAGAGGGTTTCGGAATTGCTATGAGGTATACAGACGTGCTTCACCTCTGTGTGAAAGAGGGTTTAGACAAGGAATGTGTTGGCAGGTTATTTAGGAAATTCCAAGCGATAGGTGAGGAGTTAGCAAAAGGCATTCCATTAAAGTTTCAGGGAGTGGATTTCTCCTTATCCCCATGGATGGATGAAAGCGTTCTGGCTATCATAGAAGAATTAAATAAAAATAAATTGCATAGTGTGGGTGCTTTGAATGCAATAAATTACGTGAACTCCATAATATCAAGCGCAATATGGGATTACAGGTTAAAATCAATAGGATATAACGAGGTTATGTTGCCTGTAGCAGAGGACAACCTCTTGAAGAAGAGGGTAAAGGAGGGAGAAATAAATCTTAGTAATTTAATAAGTTACACTATTGCTTGTGTTGCAGGTCTGGATATGGTAGCTCTTCCTGAAGGAAGCGAGAAAATGCTAAGTAAGATCTTAAACGATTTACATGTTATATACCTTGTGAAGAGGAGGGCAATGGGGGCACGGATGATCATAACAAACCTTAAGCCAGGTGATGAAATTGACTTAGGGATGTTTGGCAAGGTTCCGGTTATAGCTTTCAAGTGATATTCACTACCTTTTTTATCTTGCTTTTATCTTTTATTCTCAATTAACATTTAACAATACAGTTTAGGCATTTTAGGTTTCCATAAAAAACTTAAACCTGGATTTAAATAGTATAAGAGGGAATATGGACGTAAGAAGGGTTCAGAGATTTGGTAAATCCACGCTTATGGTTTCCCTTCCAGCTGACTGGGTTAAAGAAGTAGCTCTTAATCCTGGGGAAAGCGTTTATATCGAGGTAGACGAGGATGGAGGATTAAAAATTTACCCCCCTTCAAGTAAAGTCTCTCAGACAACCCACGAACTAAGAGTTTTAATAAGGAACAAAACGCCTCCAGACCTATTTGGAAGGATAATATATAGCTCATATATCCTAGGATTTGACAAGGTGACTTTTGAGCAAGGAGATGGAGCTTTTATGGATGAGGAAGCACTTAAAAACATAAAGGAAGCAACGAGATCACTAATAGGTTTAGAGATAATAAGCAGGTCTCCTGATAAAGTAGTTATTCAGTGCTTCTTAGACCCATCTAAGTACAGTATGGGAGGGTTAATTGCTAGGTTAAGCAGTGTACTCAAACAAATGATACACTACCTAGCCTTAGGAATAAAGGAGGGCAGTAGGACTTTTCTCGAGGAGGTATTGGAACTAGAAAAGGACGCTGATAGGCTTTATTATTTATCCTTAAGACAGCTCATACTCTCTCAAACAAATAGGTCTTTAGGGAACCTCTTAGGGGTTAAAAAGATTCAAATAGTGGGAAATAGGATATTAGTTAAATCTTTGGAGGAAGCTGCAGATGAAGTAAGTGAGGCTGCACTCGACTTACTATCTATACCACCTTCCGATTTAGAGTCAATCAAGATAATATGGGATAAGCTAGATGTTTATATAGAACAGGCAACGGTTGTAATAGATCATGCAGTGAAGGCCTTGAATAAAGAAGATATAAAGTTGTCAAACGAAGTAATGGAGGAATTAAAGACATTGAGGAGGGTTTTGTTGACACAGCTAAATGAAATAGAGAGAAATTTGGGAAATGCAGGTAATCTCTCAGTTATAGGCAGGCTAATAATGATGAGGATGTATAATGCGCTCAGGAGAATGGAACCAATAGTTGAAATTTCATTTAATAGGAGCATAGAGAGCATTAAGGGGGATACTCTAATCCTTTAGAGTTCCTATACACCTCGAATACTCTTTTGCTAAATCAACTTCTTCCACTTCTCCATTTTCTTTTTCCCTAAATAATTGCCCAGAGAAAATAGTAATTTTAACCTTATTGTCTAACCAGCAGTCTGGACTTAAGGAAGCTTTAATGCACGTCTCCCCTAGAAACGTCTCTTTATCCCAACAATACTCTACCGCAACTTGTGGTAATAGCACTCCCGAGAAAATCCCCTTATTTATTATTAAACCGTGTTTTCCTATTTTCAACTCCTCTAATACCTTTTCCCTCCTGACTTCCCTGAAACCATAAAGTATTGTGACTTCAATAGTTGCGTTATTGAACTCTTCTTCAGTTAAAGGAGGGAATCTTGGATCTTCGAATGCCGCTCCTCTAGAAGCTAGTGAGATGGCAATGGATAACTTCTCCATAGGCTTTATGAACCCTATACACCCTCTTAATTCTCTATTTGAAAGTACTGTTACGAACGCTGCACCAGGTTCAACCAATTTACCTATTTCATATTTACTCAATTCCACTTTTCCTCCTTTAAATGAAGACAATATAGATTCCCTTGCTAATTTAACTGCCAATTCTCCCTCCTTAATCGTTAACATATCTTCCCCCTTCAACTGCTTTTCTAATTTCAGATAAAGTCTTGTTTATAGTATTCCAATGCCTTCCCATCCAATACTCTTGTGAGCACTTGCTACATCTCCAGCTATTTTCATTAATCCTTAGAACAGGGGCATTGCATTTAGGGCATCTGCTTGCATTTGGATTAAATGTGTATTCTAATTTGAACTCCAAAATGACATTGATTAGTTTAGTTTTGAAGTCCTCTCCTTCAACGTAAAAGCATTTAATCCCTATTTTCTTTCCTTTCCTGTAAAGAGCTTTATCCATAGTTAATAATACCCTATTTTCCTCTTTTGCTATTTTTATTAACTTCCAGTCAGGCCAATTGTTGTCATATAGTGTATCGTAGCCTAAGAGCCTTAACCATCTAGCTAACCTAGCAAGCATTGAGTCTGCTAGGAATTTCTCGACCATTTATTTCATCCCCTTAAAATGAGTATTAAAGACCAACTAAGTAGCCATGATGAAATGAAAACTGAGAATCCTTTACCTAATAATAACCACTTACCACCTTGAACTTGAAATACTGCCTTAACGAACACTACGCTCATAGCGTAAAGGAAAGACGCGGTAAATATGGAAATTGATATATAACCTGATGAAGTTGGTTGAAAACCAGTAATTATAGTCAATACAAAGCAAATAACACCTGCTATTACCCCTAATACACCCCTCAACAATATTATCCTATCCCCTGTCTCCATCCTTAAGTGAATTAGTGTTTTAAGCGATAAAAGAACTTTCCGCTTTTACTTTTTTGAGAGAATTAATTTCCTTGCTTCATCCATCAGCACCTTTGCTTCATCCTCGTTCTTTGACTCTGCCAAGATCCTTATTATTGGTTCTGTTCCACTCTTCCTTATTAGTACCCAGAACCCCTCTCCAATAATTTTAACACCGTCTACTGTTATTATTTTAAGCTTTTCATTGTATAAACTCCTATAGTAATTAATTACCTCTTCATATAGATTATCTATGTTAATTCCCTCTCTCATTGGAACGCTAGATTTCACTGTGTAATACTTTGGTAATTTATTGAAAACCTCATAAGATGAACCCCTCTCATCAGCCAATAAATTAAGCATTAGTGCAAAAGTCATAGCGCCGTCCCTTACATATTGATGAGGTGGGTAAATGAATCCTCCGTTCTCCTCAAATCCAGCTAATCCCCTTTCCTCCTTAACCATGTGGGCTATATCTACGCTCCCAACTTTAGTCCACTTAACCTTTATTCCAAACCTCGATAAGTAGTCCTCGACAACCAATGAACTTGAGACTGCAGTATATACCGTAGAGTTGTTATCTTTGAAACTCCTGTAAACATATTCGCATAATAGAGAAGCACTTCTATCTCCCATCTGAATCATTCCTTTTGAGTCTATGAAAATTGCCCTATCTGCATCTCCATCATGCGCAACCCCTAAATCCGCCTTGGAGGCTTTAACTATTTCAGCAGTATCCCTTAAAGTTTCTGTATTTGGTTCAGGTAACCTAGAGGGGAAGAAAGGATCCAAATGAGTATTAACTCCTATAACCTTTGCACCTAATTCTCTTGCTAATACTGGAGTAACCAGGGATCCAACACTATTAGCCCCATCTACTACAACAGTGAAATTCCTCTTCCTGATTTTCTCCGTTTCGACTTGAGAGAGGATAGCTTTGAAATAGATCCCTAATGCCCTTTCCTCTCTTTGGACTTCTTTAACTCTCTTCCACTCAACTACGTTGAACCTTCCCGAATAAAATATCTCCTCTATTGCTTCCTCATACTTTCTCTTCAATTCTATGCCATCGCTATCAATAACCTTAATTCCGTTAAACTCTGGGGGATTATGGCTAGCTGTTACAACTATTCCTCCATCATAATTCAACTCTTTAACAGCGTATTGTAAACCTGGGGTTGGAATTAAGCCGGCACTGTAAACGCTTATTCCAGTTGAAAGTAACCCAGCCTCCACTGCTCTCTCAATCATGTCACCTCCTTGCCTAACATCCCTTCCTATAAGTATTTTCTTTCCTTCCCCGAAAAATGTACCTATTGCTAAACCCAACCTCATTGCAAGCTCTATGCTTAACTCCTTATTAATAACACCCCTTACTCCGTCGGTGCCGAAAAGTTTTTTCATAATAGGAAAATTTCCCTAAAGCTATTAACCTTTTCCATCTGCTCCTGTACTATCATTTTGATCAAGTAATGCTCAACTCTCAACCACCCATTAAAGGTATGCGTGTCATGGGACTAGAGCAAAAAGGCAACTTGTCTACATATTTGCTTATCCCTTTTTTGGCGTTTCCTTCATGGTAAGTTATTATAGAAACATTATTATTGAACTAAAGTTCTATATGCATTAAAGAAGCTTCTGCCCATAATAGGATCTTTAATGCAGGAAGGAAAAGCTATTCCGTAAATCTAGTTTAAACTCAATAACATTAAAAGAGTTTTACTCGTGAAAATTAAAAAATCATTAAAGATTCTCGCTCATGTATTTCCTTGCTTTCTTTATTACATTTAACGATTCTCCGATTAATAATCCTGATGAAAACATGATAAGGATGCCGACTACTTCAATGCTAGTTTGATTTATAGATAATATATTAATCAATGCTCTTAGTAAATAAAGACTTAACCAAATTAAGTAAACGAATATAGAGCGCTTATAATATAATTCACCATCATTTCGAAATATCAATACTCCACGACCGAAAATTATACCAATGACGAAACCAGTAATCGTTCCAAGGAAAGCCATAAGTAATGTAGCCTGATTTGAGAAAACTAAAATCCCTCCTAGAACTAAGTAAATTAAGGGTTGAGATAAGACACTTAAGGGGCTATATTTCCTCCCCTTAGTTGTTCTGATAGCAGATATTGTGATGATAACAGCCAAAAGAACTAAGTAAACCATATGTGACTCTTGAAAATTATATTGTGTATATTGAACCATTTGAATCACTTCCAAAGATTACTAATGAATGACATGATCATAAGTGCTAAGGCTAGCTCATCTGGAACTGCCCTTCCCTTGCTCACTTGAAGATAGAAAGGTTCATTAATTCCTTTTAACTCCTCCAATACTCTATTTACTTTTTCCTTAGGAAGGTTGTAGTATTTCACCCAGATACCATCTAAGAGTTCCTCCTTAACCTCTTCCCCTAAAGCTTTAAACCCTTTTTCGGTAGTTATATATTTGCCATCAGGTTTCTTGTTAAGTAATCCACGCTCAAGGAATTTACTTATAGCCTTTGAAAGACCAGAATCACTCATCCCAGTAAAGCTCTTTAGCTCGGAAAAGGATTTGGGAGTTACACACAGCTCTAATATCTTCTTACTCTTCATATTTCCCTTTCCTCCTGCTTGACTAACTCTATTGAACTTACTGCTCTACCGCCTTTCTCCTCCTTATTAATTTCCACTTTAGTTTCTATTATTCTAAGCTTTCTAGATTTAAGGTCAAGAATGCAAAGCATCATTAACTTCTCAATCGATTTCTCTCCTTCCTTCCCTTCGAGCTCCTTGTTTATCATTACCATGTTAGCTCTTCCCTCGCTATCTAGGCTTACACTTACTATGTCTTTATCCAACCTTATTCCAAGTATTTTTATTAATTCTTCCTTGTTTTCCTTTAACAACTTTAGTTCTCCATATCTATATTCCCACCTTTCACCCTTTTCCTCCTTTATTTGCCTTAAATTCATCCTCAAGTATTTATTTAAATCATCAACGTTTAGCTTCACTTAACTTCACTATACTTTATTAGAGTGAAGTTAAAAAGTCTCCATAATAAAAACTATTTTATAATAAAAAGTAGATAATTATGATATTTAGTATGTTTATTATCTATAACCATTCCATTACCATAAGTAAATTAATGTGATATATTGATGAAGAGCTACCTCTTCCTATTTCTCCATAGACTTAAGTGTTTTTATGGAGTTTATGGCTTCACTGTCTAATCTAAAAATCAACTATATCGACTCAGGAAACGATGATTGATGCTGAAAGACTTCTCTAAGTGGGCAAAAGAGCTCCTTTATTATTTAACATTTTCTATTTCAAGGAATTTACATTCATTTATGAAAGGTTTTAACTCTTAATAAATTACTATGAGAAGAATGCTTGTAATTGCCAAGCCGTTATTATAGGTAGGAGTAAAAGGCAAGTTGCTATATATAGCAGCAACGTGAATCCCCTAAGCTTCACCTCATTGAAGCATGGAAAGCAAGACAAGAGAAGCCTGGGAATCGAAATTGCAGGCGTACCTATTACAAACAATAATGGTAAATAAGAGGAGAGGCAATATAATGAGTAAAACGTCATTTCCTTGCTTTTCTTGCTATCAAGGAATAGATATATTATTAATATCAGGAAAAAAGATTGAAATAAAAGGTTTCTGATAAACCATATGAAAGGTGAGATCCTAAATCCTAGAAATGTCCAAGCTTGAGATGTAAACCAGCCATTTAATAACCACAGGTACTGCTTCATTGGATTGGCGAATTGCACTCCCCATACATTAGCCTCCTCATGAAAATAGAAAAACAGATCTCCGGTAGCAAGATAATACCATGCTATTATTAAAACTCCAGTTAATAATGGGAAAATCATGAACTTAAGTAATTCCTTTCTAGATCTTAAGATCAGGAAGGAGTAACTAAAAGAGGGCAAAGTCCATGCAATACTGTAAAACGAGAGTATGGAGGAGCTAAGAGCTAAAGAAGATGAAATTGTCTTCCCTTTATTTAGTAGGAGAAAAGAAAGAGCTATGAAATTTAAATAGATTATATCCGAGTAAGGAATTGTAGTGAACAAGACGTAAACTGGAAACAATTCGAGAGTTAAAGAACTTTTTAAACCGAATAATTTATAAACAATGTAAGGGAAAGTATAGCTTAAAATATTGGTAAGTATGAAGGCGGATAACCAGAAGTTACCTGTAAAGAATGAGAGAATTCTTATTAAGAAAGGATAAACTGGTGGAAAAACTAGGTAATAGTCCCTTGAATAACCTTGAGTCGAAATGTCCTCGAATATCTTAGAATCCCATTGAGAGCTAATGATCTCGAAGAAGTCCTGAGTATTAAGAATGAAATAAGACGAGATTATTAACACGGCTTTTGCCAATGTGAGAGTGATTACTAGTTTAAAGACATTCGAGTTAGCTATCCTTTTAATTATTCGTAAAATATTCATTAACTTGAATTAATGTAGACACCCAAAATTTATAAGATTAGAGGATCGAAATGCGAGAAAACTTCTCTATTTAGAGGTGTTAGCTCACAAGATCTAGTTTTAAGGGGAATTTTGATATTAACTGCTTTACAATTACTTCGTTTAACTCCTCTGTAATCCTCTACTAATTTTAAGTAGTTAGCCTTATTTATTGGGTATCTATTTTAATTCATGCCGGAAAGATATGATCTAGAGATCGTGAATGGTAATATAATTACTAGTCAAGGTACTTTTAAGGGATCGATTGCGATAAAAGACGGGAAAATAAAGGCAATTAGTGAAGAGCCAATAGGTTACTCTGATAGGATAATAAATGCAACTGGACTCTATGTTTTACCTGGAATGATAGATGAACATGTTCACTGCATGGATCCTGGGGAGACTGAGAGAGAAGACTTCCCTCATTGCACTAAAGCTGCAGCAGTCGCTGGAGTCACAACAATTATAGAGCATACTCACAGCAATCCAGTTAGGAAGGTAGAGGATTTAATTAAGAAGAGGGAATATTTATCTAAAAGGAGTTTAGTTGATTTTGGATTAGCAGCCCATGTATGGCCCGAGTACTTAGAGGAATTAAAACCTCTATGGAATTCCGGTATTTCATTCTTTAAGGTGTTCACTTTAACCACTCACGGCATCCCAGGATTATCGAATGATGAGTTATTGAATGTATTTTCCAGAATTTCCTCTTTTGATGGCAGGATTCTTGTACACTGCGAAGACTCTTCCATTATTAGTGGAAATGAAAGGAGGTTGAAAATAACTAATAATATAGCAGACTACATGCAAATGTGGCGCTCGAAGGAAGCTGAAAGGGTTGCCGTTGGAAGTGCTTGTTTAATTGCTTACTTGACAAAAGCTCACATAACAATTGCACACGTAAGTCATCCTGAAGTGATTAAAATAGTTGATGCCTTTAGAAATCTTGGAGCAAACATCAATGTGGAAACTTGTCCTCAATACTTGTTTTTAAATTACGAAAAACTTAAGGAATTAGGTAAACTAGGTAAATTCACTCCTCCAGCTAGAAGTCATGAAGACAATAAAGGACTCATTGAGATGATTAATAAGGGCAAGGTAGATATAATTGCTTCAGACCATGCCCCCTCCACAAAGGAACAAAAACTAAAGGGTGATTTAAAGGAAATACCATTCGGCATTCCAGGCATTCAAACTACTTTTTACCTAATGCTAACATTGGTGAAGAAGGGACTTATTACTATGGAGAGATTAGTTAAGCTATATTCTGAAAACCCAGCAAGGATCTTGGGTTTATATCCAAGGAAGGGTTCCATTTCCCTTGGATCAGACGCTGATTTAGTATTAGTAGATTTAAATAAAGAATGGATTGTAAGCGACGAAAAAATAATTTCCAAAGCTGGCTGGTCACCATATAGTGGAGAAAAGGTATTTGGGAAAGTGATTTACACTCTTTTGAGAGGTAAGATTATAGTGGAAAATGAAGAAGTGGTAGCTGAACCAGGAATAGGGAGGTTTGTGAGCAGAGATTAAGTTAAAGCTATTAACGTGAAGTTCTAATGGGTTACTTTTTTCACGTGTTTATAGAGATAATAATTGTAGAGGGCAAAATTGGGAATAAGGATGAACATTTTAGCTTCTTATGACAATTTTTTAGTTTAAGTCAATTTCTTTTTTATTAATAGTAATTAAGAGTTGCAATATTGTTAAAGGTTTGATTTAACATCCTTCATGTTTTAAAGTTCCCTGAATTTATTATTTCTATCACTATAAAATACCTGGCGAAACATCATCGATCATGTGTCTGATAATCATTCTAATTCCTAAGATTGATATATGAGAGCTTGATATTTTCCCCTAATAAAAGGAGTTGAAACTACATAAAGATAATATCTCCATTACCCTTATCAATCAAGATATTTGGCTGAATTGCATTAATAAAGAGATTAAACTCCTTAAAGGCTTAATAGTAGTAATAGAACATTATTTTTTATCTCCTTATTAAATAAAAAGGCTTATAAGCGAAGGTTATTATAAAAGTTAGGTTTTTATGAAGAGGGAAATTAGAGATAACATGGTAATTGAGTGGGACGTAGAAATAAAAATGGATGACGGTGTTATCCTAAGAGCTGATGTATTTAGGCCAATAACTGAAGGAAAATATCCTGTAATACTTTCCTATGGTCCGTACGGTAAAGGTCTTCACTTCAGTGTTGGATACCCTGCTCAATGGGAAAAGCTTAAGCAAGTTCCAGAGATCTTTCAGGGAACCTCAGGTAAATATATGAACTGGGAAACGGTTGACCCAGAGAAATGGGTGCCAGACGGTTATGTAGTGGTTAGGGTTGATTCAAGAGGTGCTGGAAGGTCAGAGGGGTTTTTAGATCCCCTTTCTCCGAGGGAAACTAAGGATCTTTATAACTGCATAGAATGGGCAGCTTCTCAACCTTGGAGCAACGGAAGGGTTGGCTTGGCAGGGATTTCATATTATGCGATAAACCAATGGATGGTAGCTTCCTTGAAACCACCACATTTGGCCGCAATATGCCCATGGGAGGGGGCAGCTGACTTTTACAGGGATATGACTTACCACGGTGGTATTCCATCTACTGCTTTTTGGCACGTCTGGTACGAAAATCAAGTAGTTAAAGTTCAACATGGAGTAGGTAAAAGAGGTCCAGTGAATCCAGTTAATGGGGAGTTAGTGGCTGGCCCTGAGACCTTACCTGAAGAGGAGTTAGAAAGAAGAAGGGTGGATATAGAGAAACAGATATTAGAACATCCATTAGATGATCAATTTCACAGGGAAAGGTCTCCAGATTGGAGAAGAGTAGAAGTTCCCTTGTTATCGTGCGGTAACTGGGGAGGTTTAGGTCTTCACTTAAGGGGTAATACAGAGGGTTTCATTATGTCAGCTTCTAATGAAAAGTGGCTGGAAATCCATGGAAGAGAACATTGGACAGAATTCTATACAAATTATGGTATAGAGCTTCAAAAGAAGTTCTTTGACTTCTACTTAAAGGGGATAGAAAACGGGTGGAAGGAAACTCCAAGAGTTTTGCTTTGGATAAGACATGCTGATGGAAGTTATAAATTAAGGGCTGAGAACGAATGGCCATTAGCTAGGACTAAATGGACAAAATTATATTTGGACACAGAAGACCTCTCAATTAAAGGTACCAAAAGGGAGGAGGAAACTTATGTAGAGTATGAAGCCCTTGGAGAGGGAATAACTTTTCTCTCATCTCCCTTACAGGAGAACACAGAAATAACAGGGCCTCTTGCTGTTAAGCTATTCATATCATCAACAACAATTGACGCGGACCTCTTTTTAACGCTTAGGGCCTTCTCACCTAACATGAAGGAGGTATTCTTCAACGATTATATGGATCCTCACACTCCATTATCTCATGGTTGGTTAAGGGCATCTCACAGAAAGCTAAACAGGGTGCTAAGTAAGGAATGGAGACCTTTTCATGCTCATGATGAGGTGAATTATCTTACGCCAAACGAAGTTTACGAATTAGAAGTGGAGCTTTGGCCTACCTCTATATACCTCCCAAAGGGTTATAGGATTGGTTTAACTATTAGGGGGAAAGACTTTGAGTACCCTGGAGAGCCTGTGAAACTAGGTCATTTTCTCCTTTCTGGAAGTGGACCATTCTATCATGATAAAAGGCCAAAGGACATTTACGGTGGAAAGGTTAGGATTTATGGAGGAGGCAAAAAGGCTTCATATTTATTGTTACCCATAATACCTCCAAGGGATCCTGAGGAGCAAAAGAAACTAGATGAAAAAATTAAATGGTTGGCAAGGCATATGAGAAACTCTTAGATTCTAATTAAAGACCTTCCCCTTACTTTATTTTCCTCCAGATCCTTAAGTGCTTTATTTACCTCTTCCATTTTATATTCATTAGTTATTATAGCCCTTATAAAACCCTTAGAGGCAAGTTCAACAACTTCATATAAATCATTTATAGAGTTTCCTATGGATCCCATTATTTTAATTTCGTTATATATCAAATCCTTAATTGCTATTTTGCTTAGGCTTGAGTTAGTATATCCAACCTGTATTAAATTCCCCTTTTTCTTTAGCATCTTCATCGCTATTTCCTGACTTTCAGAGTTTCCAACGAAGTCCATAAATAAATCTACTTTATAGTCTATTCCATCTTTATGCTCTACAGTATTTACAGTGTAATTAGCTCCTAATTCTCTCGCAAGCTTCAATTTCTCCTCCTTCTTATCTAAAGCCACTATCTCGCAACCAAAGAGCCTTAATAGCTGAATTGCCATTGACCCTAAACCCCCTACTCCCATTACTGCTGCACTTAAACCAGGTCTTATCTTAACCTTCTTTAGTGCCCTAAAAACGGTAGCACCTGCATCTGCAAGTACTGCGTTTTCGTATGTTAATTTAGATTTTAGTGGCACTAGATTGATTATAGGCGCTTTTACGAATTCAGCTAGTCCACCATTTAACTCGAATCCGATCCTCTTAACATTATAACATAAGTTCATTTCCCCTCTCTTACAATGTGGGCAAATATTGCAACCCACATAGAAGTAAACAATAACATTTCCCCCCTCTCCTTCAATTTTCTGGACAATCTCCTCTTCATTCTTGTTAGATGGCTTAGCTTCTATGAGAGATCCAGCAATTTCATGCCCTATTATAAAAGGATAAAATGGGGGCTTTAGAAACTTATGTATAATCTTTAAGTCCGAACCACAAATACCTAAAGCCTTTACTGAGATAAGAGCCTCTCCGTTCTCTAATTTAGGAATATCCATGTCTTTAATTTCAATCTCGTCGGAACTCTCATTTATGATTCCCGCCTTCATATTGCTCACGTGTAAATTATATGTTAACTTGCTACTGAGGAAAATTTAAGTCTCTAGTGTTTTTATTAAGCGATATATGATTCATAATAAAAGAAAGTAATGGGAATCGAAAGGTTACTTAATGCTTTCTTTGCCTATTAAGTTAAAGAACTGCTCTTTATTTAAAACTTTACCGAAGGCAGTTTCAATGATTCTTAAAGCCGAGTAATGAAGTGAAGGATCATCCATGGTGTCTACTCCATCAGATATAACAATAACTTCGAAGTCCTTTGAGCAAGCAGAGGCAGAGGTTGCTAAAATACAGCTATTTGTGTTAACGCCTATAATTGCTAACCTCCTGCATCCTAAACTCCTAAGAGTGAACTCTAAGTCAGTTGAATGAAAGGCATCATATCTCTTTTTATTGTTTATTAACAAATCTCCTTCTTTGTATATCCCAGGCATCAATTCAGTTTGAGGAGACCCAATGAGATTATGGTTTTTCATGTTCTTTCTCTTATTTAAAGTATTGTCGCTCTGTAATGAGTTCCAAAAGGGATTAGAAAGGATTTCATTCATGTTTCTATAAACAGTAATAACGTGGATGATTGGTATTCCCCTTTTCCTGGCTTCATTTAAGATGTAAATGCTGTTCTCAACAACTCTTTTAGCCCTTTCTTCTGGAAGCGGTAAGGTCCCTATTTCAGGGTCTAAGTGTCCCCTATGTAAATCTATAGTTACTATGCAAGTGTAATTTTTTTCCATTTATAACCCACAATATAAATATTCAAGACCTATATTTACGTGTTGCGCTTATAATCACATTTAAAAATTAAGACTATTTAGTTATTTATAGCTTAATTTGTCATTAAGTTATGATTTCATATGGGTTAAAATTAAGATTCTCATTTATGTAAATTCCTTGAGTAATTAAATTCATTGAAATGGATATTAAAAGGATATGAGAGGTCTGAACTCTATCCCCTTCCTCAACTCTTGAAAGTCTCCTATCTCCCAAAAACTAACCCTTTTAGAAACTAAGCGCTCCAGTTTCACTTTCTTATTGCTCACTAATCTTATTGAGTCTAAGAAGTCGCCTGGTAAACTAGATCTAGACGTGACTATTTTCACTTCCTTGTAGTACAAGTCATATATCGGGAGATTTAAATTATTTGTACTTATCCCGAAAAGCAAAAGAGTTCCTCCATGTCTAAGAACATTTATTGAATTCCTAAGGATTTCGGGATCTGCAGTTGTGTCTATAATAACATCAACAAGTTCGTTATTAGTTAACTCCTTTATTTTAACTTCATTAAACTCCTTGGGTTGAATTACTAGATCAGCACCTAGTTCCCTGGCTATCTTCAATTTATTATCAGATCTGCTAACTCCAATTACGTTTGAGCCCAGAAGTTTAGAAAATTGAACATGCATCAATCCCGTAACTCCAAGTCCCAAAATTAAGACATTGTAATTAGGTTTTATACTAATTAATTTATGAGCATGTACAACAGTAGATAGAGGCTGTATTAAGGGAGCAACTTCTTTACTTATGCTATCTGGAATTTTATAAGTGCTGAGTTCTGGGACTACAATATATTCCCTGAAAAGACCATCGTATTCCCTACCTAAAAGCCCACCCTTGATACACAAATTGACTTTGCCTTCCCTGCATAATGGACAAGTATTATCATATACGTTTGGATCTATAATTACCTTATCCCCTTCATTTAAATCCCTCACCTTTTCTCCTTTTTCAATAACTTCCCCTACCCCTTCATGACCCATTACCTTAGGATATCTTACCTTTACTTCTCCTTCAAATATCTTCCAATCAGTCTCACATATACTTGCGCTCAGCATTTTCACTAATACTTCATTATTTTTCGGTTTGTCTACCTTATATTCCACAGTTTCAGTGACTTTAGGTTGAACTAGATAAAGTGCTTTAGCCATTTAGCCTACCTTAATTATTTCCTCAACAGGTATTTCATTGAGTATCTCAGCACCACTGGAAGTCACTCTAAGCATTTGCTCTATCCTTACTCCCCATTTGAATAGCTTTCCGTGTTGAGTTTCAAGTGCTAGGGTCATGTTTTCCTTAATCTCATAAGGAAAATCGAGCGAATTTATCCTGGAAACCAATGGTAAATCGTAATGGGAAAGCCCCAATCCATGTCCCCATAAGTTAGCGGCAGCTTCCTCTTCCTCTCTATAACCCCAGACTTCACTTGCAGGAGGAAACTTAGATGCAATGTCTTTTGTAGTCACGCCAGGTCTTACTACCTTAATTGCATCATAAAGCCAGTCAAGAGCTAATTGGTAATAGTTCTTTTGTTCTTCGCTTGGTTGCTTTCCAATGCTATATGTTCTGTAGACGCACGTATGGTAGCCGTTCCACGCTATTACTACATCTATAAGAACTAGATCTCCGTAATTAATAATCCTATCAGTGAAGTTCCTATAATTGGGCCAAGTGTTTGGTCCAGAACTCACTATAATGGTTACCACATTATCCACATTTGGTATTGAAAATGCATAATCATATAAATGAGCCATCACTTTGTTTTCAGGAATTCCAGGTCTAAGGATTTTTGTCGCCTCATAATGAATTGCATCCGCTATAGATGCTGCTACTTTCTCTGCTTCAACCTCGTCTTGGGATTTAACAGCCCTTGCATCGTGAATAACACTTAAACCATCAACAACATTAATCTTAACCTTTTCGAAAGCCCTTAGCATGTTGAAGTCAATGAAGTCTACTCCCAATGGTAAGTCAGCAACTCCGTGTTCTTCTAATTCCTTCCTTATATCCCTTGCAAATTTCTCAGCTTGATATTGGCTAGCTGGACCAGATGCACCTTTAATCCAGACTGCGTAAGAATATTTGACTTTATCAAGCCAGGGACTGTTCCTCTTAGTGTGGTACCAATTATCACCCTGTTCATAATGAGTTATTTTCCCATCATTGGTTATTAGGGCATATCTTAACCCAGGTTTGTCCCTAGTCCAAGGAGCTCCTCTAGTTCCAGTAATAAACCTTATGTTTTCTTCGTAGAATGCTAGAAAACCTCCAAAACCTGCCTGTTTCAATTTCTCTGTTAACCTTCTCTTTCTATCTTCCCTTAATTTGATCCAACTTATCCTCTCCGCCGCCTCTGTTCCAAATATTCCCCAAGACATAGATACTTCGTGTAAAATTGAAGTTATAAGCTTTATGCGTTTTGCCGTTGTTAACAGTTTCCGATAAACCGTAAGTTTATATACTTTGTATGGAAAATATAAATCATTCACACCAGATGGGTGGATATATCACGACTATTAGTGAAGGTGAACCGAAGATGTGCGGGTTTACCAAATAGTCCGTTGGGTTTGGGGTTTATCCCGCTAAAGGGGAGAGGGGTGTGAAAGGTTTTCCCCCTGGTGAAGCCCAAGGGCTGAGGATTGGATATAAATTCGTGAAAACTCAATGAAGCCCAAATCCCTTCTGAGGACTCTCCTAGAGACATGGAGAGCCTCATTGAATTTTCCTCACATTGCTCCTCTAGTCCTTGAAGGGCTTTCTTCTACATGATAATTTTAATATAGTGGTTTATAAACATTATTAATGTGAAATTAGGGATGTTAAATGATATCAAATAACTAAACTTCATAGCTTGTAGGAAACTGTTGACAACGGCAATTCAAATCTAGTCTATCAGCATTACGATATTTATCATGAAATTTTAATAATTTATAATTTTTATTAAAGGTATAGTTTTTAAAGAAAAAATGCTATATATAGAGGTTAATCCATGAAGACAAGTTGGAGGACTAATTAGAGTATCCTTTGGCTTGATGTATATAGTAAGTAAACAAAAACAGAGATCCTATATGATAATAAATATCTACGGGACTTAAAATTTAAACACCCAACCTTTATAAATTATCAAGTGGAAATAGAAACCATGGATTCGTTATCGAAAGTTATGGAAATAATAGAGATTACTAGAAGTCATAACAGATGGAGAGGGTTTAATACCCTTAATATGATAGCCAGTGAAAACATAATGAGTCCATTGGCGGAGGCCCTTTACGTGAATGATATGATGTTCAGGTATGCTGAAGGAAAGCCTAAAAAGAGATATTACCAAGGAACTAGATACATTGATGAAGTTGAAATATTATGTACAAATATATTGGGAGAACTCCTTGGCACTCAGATGGTAGATATAAGGGCAATAAGTGGAACAATAGCTAACGCAGCATCTTTTAGGGTAATAGCGCAACCTGGAGATAAGGCTTTAATAGCCCCTGTCCAAGCTGGATCACATGTAAGCCACACAAAGTTTGGAACTTTAGGGGCTCTAGGAATAGAACATATTTATATGCCCTATGATGACGAAAACATTAATGTGGACATTGATAAGGCAGTGAAAATGATATATGAGATTAAACCTAAGTTAGTTGTGTTAGGGGGTAGTTTATATTTGTTTCCACATCCTGCTAAAGAACTTTCTCCGCATGTAAAGGCAGTTGGAGGAAAGCTTGTTTACGATGCAGCACATGTATTAGGTTTGATAGTAGGAAATAAATGGCATAACGCATTAAAGGAGGGAGCAGATGTCCTTACTGCTTCAACTCATAAAACATTCCCAGGACCACAAGGAGGTTTAATAGCTAGTTCTAATGAGGAATTATTTAAGAACATTAGCAAAACCATATTCCCGTGGTTTATTAGCAACCATCACCTTCACAGGTTACCTTCTTTAGCAGTAACTGCTTTAGAAATGAAGGAATTCGGAGAAGCTTATGCAGATCAAATAATTAGGAACTCTAGGACTTTAGCGGAGAGCTTAAGGGAACAAGGGTTTAACGTTATAGGTGAGCACTTAGGGTTTACTAAAAGTCATCAGATAGCTGTAGATGTTAGTAAGGTTGGAGGAGGTGCAAGCGTTGCAGAAAGACTTGAGAAGGCTAATATTATAGTGAATAAGAATTTATTACCTAAGGATCCTCCTGATGCGGTGTCTAATCCTAGTGGAATTAGAATAGGAACGCAAGAGATAACTAGGTTAGGTATGAAAGAAGGGGAAATGATTGAGATAGCTAAATTCTTCAGGGAAGTATTAATAGACGGAAAAGACGTAGAGGAGGTAAAGAGGAGAGTTATTGCGTTCAGGCAGCAATTCAATAGAGTACATTATACATTTAATATAGATTTATCAGAACTCAATAAGGGTTCAGAAAGGAGTATTCCGTTATTATATTAAAAAACTAATAGATTATTAGCGGAACTACCATCTCCTCTTCTAACAGACCGCCGTGTTGTCCTTTAAGCATGAAATCCTCTTTTTTCTTAAATGGATAAATCATGACAGAATTATCAAAAGGTATCGCAATGTAGTCACCAATCCTATCTATGAAATCTTTATCTAATTTACCGAAAATACTTAGTTTTAAAGCTTCTTCTTTAGTAAAGACCTTAAAATTACTATATTTTTCAGAGAAATATGATCTAATATCGCTTTCTGATTTAAGAAATATTGCCCTGCTATCACCAAAAGGAGGTAGGGAAAGGATAGACATTAGTTCCTTATCATCGAGTACTTTATGAACTTTTCCCACTTCAATATGACCATGATCAGCAGTTATAATAAAGCTCGCTTTTCCCCTTAGAAGTCCAATATAGTGATTCATTAGCGAAAGTAAGTCTCGGAGAGCTATGTAAGTTTCCTCTGACCTATAACCATAAACATGACTGAGAGTATCCACCTGAGGGAAATATGCATATACTAAATCAGAGTTATTTTCTACAGCCTTCTTCAATGATATTATGGCATCCCAATGATTTATATACTCATATGCCTCTGAGCCTCCATGAGTTAGCCTAGAGAGTGCGGAATTGGCAATTTCCTTTGGTATAATTATTTTCGTTTTAAATCCCTTATCTTTCACTTTCTTGATTATGCTCTCGCCCTTAGCAATTTGAGCAAGATCTAGGAATTCCTTAAACATGTCTCTTTCTCCGGATAAGGGATGTGAATATCTCAGTATGTTTGTTAATCCCCCTAATTCCTTAATGTAGCTTATGTACCCAATTATACCATGCTCACCAGGTTCCTTCCCAGTTAATAAGGAAGTAATGGCTGTTGAAGTAGTTGAAGGAAATGTTGAGGTCAGACTATCAATTTTCAATTCAAATAAATTCGTGAAACTGCTTAATGTATTTTTTAATACGTTCATTCCTAGACCATCAATTACAATTAACACTATTTTGCTATTTAATTCCAGATTTTTCCTCAAAGGAGGATTTACTTCATCTATCCCGAAATGATTGAGCAAAGAATTAGATAGATTCACTATTGAATTTCCATCGTATGATGGTAAAATGAATTGATCTAATCTCTTAAAATTCTCCATGCATTATTATAAAAATAAACACTTAAATTGCATTAGGAAGGAGATTAATTGTTCTTTTCATAAAAGCTGTTTAGCTGAAAACTAGTAAAACGCTATTAAAGCTTTAGCCTTTCCACGATAAACCAGTGATTTTTTCCATTACCCTTAAGAAGATTCGTTTGAAGTAAGTTTTGGATCTATGATCAAAGAAGAAGTTATATAGTTGAAGTTATGCACAATATGAAAATTTCTGCTCATCTTCTTGATTTCTCTTCTACCTTTTAATGAAAGTATAAAAGCGGATTAAAGAATGTAATTAAAAAAACTTATTAAGATATAATGTGAATGAACCCATGGTACGAAAATATTCCTCCTTGGTTAGTGGAGTAACACTACTTATATTAATAGTTGGAGGTGTAATAGCTTCTTTAATTGTAATTTCCCTAATCTACTCGAAGTTAAGTGATGTGGCTACTTCCGCTTATATTACAGTAAATTACTCAAGTTACAGTATCACTAAGAGAATTCTATTGATTAGCATAATAAATAAAGGTAATACTCTCTTTGTTGTCCCCCACAACATAGCAATTATTATTAATGGAAATAAATATAATGCACTCCTAATAAACAACTCGCTTACAATTAACCCTCAGGAGAGCGTTCTAGCTTTTTACAACTTAACAATAAATGAGAACTTAAAACCACAGAATTACATCACTATCTACATCCTTAATCTCTCTAATGAGGGGGTTTTAACATCCTCAACTTACATAACTCAATAATTTATGAATACAGCATTCCTCTCAATAATTTCCCCTTCACTGTAAGCGATTGCCCCACCAACTATTGTCATTTCTACCTCATACTCTAAAGGATATCCATCTAATGGCGAAGAAACTGCTTTTGAATACCTTAACTTATATTTCCACTGCCTCTTTCTAACAATTGATAAATTGGCTCTTTTATTTACCTTAATTTCCATTTCCTTTCCTATTAATCTCCAAGGGTTCCTAGATATTAGTTCAACGACCCTTTCTAAACTAATTATGTTCCTATGAAACAAAGTCATAAGGAATGGCAATGTAAAGGATACGTTTGCTATTCCTGGAGGGCAAATTAAATAATTGTAATTCTTTTCCTGAGGAGAATGGGGGGCATGATCACTAGAAATTAAGTCTACTTCATAAAGGGCCTTAATTAAGTTATATTTCTCCATTTTATCCCTTAAAGGAGGGTTAACTTTAGTTAGACAATTTCTTTCCTCTAAGATAAAGTAATGAGGAGGAACATCCGTTGTAAATCCATAGTCCCTAGACAGAATCAAACTGTAGTAATTAGTTATATGAGTAACGTGGACATTACGATGCAAATTGGATATATACCTAATTGCAGAAAGCTCGAGATGGATGTCCCTAAGCTTTCTAGGCATATTGATAGAATTTGGCATTTCCGGATGTAATATAACTTTCCCTTTTAATTTCATGATTTGCTCAGCTTTCTCTAAGTCTTCCGGGTAAACTTTGAAACCAGGTAAATTGAGTCTCTCAATTCTATCTATTTCCTCTTTCATATCCGGAACTCCTGCCCACATAGAGTAGTCAACATAGGAATCCTTCAGCTCACCTAACTTCTCCATTATAATTTCAATCCTATTACATTTTGGGTCAGTATTAGGCATGTCAATTATTGCAGTAATACCTCCAGCTACAGCCTCCATTGAACCAGTTAAAGGTGTCTCTTTGTATTTTTGATTTAAGCCTCTAAAATGTACATGAACATCAAGAGTCGAAGGTAAAATTATTCCCTCTACCTTATGAAACTTTCCTTTACATTCCTTGGTTATGTTCCTTATAATTTCGTCAAACTCGATGCAAGCCTCAATAAGCTTTCCATCTATGTATGCCTTTCCATATATCTTTTTTAAATCTTTTCCCTCATCAGTTAAATTATCCCTATTATTCATTACCTTCTCCTACCATATATTCCCATATATGATGCTTTTTCCATCGTTTTTCCTTGAATTTTTCTCATTAATTCCCTAACTTTAGCCCCTTCCTTCAAGCCAGTTTGCTCCTTAATTGCGTACAAATTAAAGTAATATCTATGTGGTTTATGAGTAACTGGTGGGCATGGACCATTATAACCAATTTCTTCAAAGTCATTAATTCCTTGAAATCCTATATCCTTTACTCTAGCCTCCTTTGGAATTCCCTCTGGAAGTGAAGTTATCTTTATTGGGATATCATAAAGTAGCCAATGAATAAATGTTCCTCCAGGTGCATCTGGATCTTCAACTATTAAGACCAAATATTTAGATCCCTCCGGAATGTCAGAAAAAAATAATGGAGGAGATATATCTTCTCCATCACATGTGTATTTCTTGGGAATTACTTCGCCTTCTTTAAAAGAAGGGGAATATATTTTCATGACTTAAAAATATATGATAAGATAATAAGATTTACCTTGCTTTGGTCTCCAATATTTTAATAGATAGTTAATATAGGAATTTCATTGTGATCTCGCCAGTTTTCATTTAACTCTCAGTTCTTACTCTCCGCCTTAGACTGCAAGCAATTATGCCCGCTATCTCTTTGTTCAACTAGCTCTTAGCAAGCCATTGAAAATATATACCGCTAAAATATGATTAACTTAGATGAATGAGAAAAAGCTCAGGTACTTAGTAATAACGTTTCATGTATTAAGAGCTTTGCTTGAATTTGCTCAGTCTTTTGTAAACTATGGAGAAGGAAGAATGGCCATAGTAATTCCGAAGAAAGATTTAGGAAATAAAGTAAGGGAATATATATTAAATAATTCCAACATATGTAGCAAAGTAATAAGTACCTTAGAAAGCAGGAATTACAATCTAATGGAGAATAAACGCATAGTAATAGGAACCTTAAAAGAAATTAATAGATTTCAAGGTAATCTAAAATTAACAGTATTCCTCTTTCCTAGAGCAACGTTTAAAGGTAATAAGTATAATATATTTAGGAATTACAATGAATTACTAGCTATAGAGACTCCAATAAATCTCACTGAAGAAGAATTGAAAAGTATAATGAGTATGTTGGAGATTGAGAGTGCGTTTGTATTAGATGAGGAGGTGCCAGAATTCAAAGAGATGAGAGAAGAGATTGATAGGTGTTCACAGAAAGCAGTAAAATTAATAAATTCATTAATACATAAAATTTCAACTAGAGATAGAACAAATAATTCTATTCTAGCTCATTCATACAAAAATACCCTTGAAGTACTTAATAAGGCCCTTAGTCTTGCATACTATGAAAATGTAAACGAAGCAAAGGAGGTCATAACAAAATATGTTTCTGGAAATCCACTAGTCCCCTTTTCCTTGTATTCCTCAAAGGAATATGAGGAATTGAAACTCCTAGAATGCCCAGATAGAAATTTAAAGGAAGAAGTAGTTGAGGAAAATGTAATTTCCTACAATAAATTACCCACACCTGAAAGCTTATCTCTATCTGTAGATCTATACGATGAGGTAAAAGTAGTTAATAGGAAATCGTTTCACTTCTTAGAATTTACAAATATAAATATAAATATTAAGAAAGTAAAAATTAGTGATATTACTAAAGAATTAGTTAAGACGGAAAATAAGGTAAATGAAGAATGTTGGGAAATTAAATATATAAATGGAAAACAATATAAGGCAATAGTAAAGAAAGTTAAGGTGATAAAGTTAAACCAGGAAGTCATTGGAGTCCAAATAGATGATAAGATTTACTATGTTGAACCTTGGAAGATAAACGTAAATAAGAACTTCGTGAAAAAAGGGAAGGAATTTAAAGCTATGGTAACTTATAAGGAAGATGAAATATATGAAATAAATAACATCTATTAATTTCAAACTAATTAGTTCCTGTTTAACTCTCTTAGCTCTTCTAAACTATGGCCTTGCTTCTTCGATTACCATATCCTAATTAGATGTGTAAAGAGAATAGCTTTTATTAATATTAAAATACACTTTTAGACTGTAACGCTTTTGCATGACTTTTAAACATTATTACTTCTAAACATATTCTTGACGTGGTTTATGTTTATATTAGTTTAACCTCAAATTTCCATTAATGACCTCCCTACTAAAAAAGATGAATGCTCTGCTCGAGGTTTTGAGAGTGAGAAAGCAAATGGGGGGAGTAAAGGCTTTTCCCATACTATCCTCAATGAGTTTAAGGTGAATGTAACCAGAGGTGCTCTTAAAGTGTCTAGAATTAAAAGTAGGACGAATTAACGCCACGGGTAAACACATCCCTAGAGTCGTCAAATAGGAATTAATACGTCTTACTTTCATAATTAATCATAGAGATCTATGAGAAAATGCTAATTCTTTAAGTATCTCTAGAAGTATTTAATTAATCATTGAATATAGTTTAGTTAAATTTTCACTTCTATGGATCATTATTCTAACCATTTATTCTGTTTACAATGCCTCTAGTAGATCTTTTGTTCTCACACCTTCATTCCGATCATTTTTTATTCTCACTAATGATCAGCTAAGGCTTAGCCCTTAGCAACGCTCTAAATCACGTGTAGGCCTTGAAACTCCTCCAAGCAAAACGGCATTAGTCTCACACCTCTGCTTTCCCCTTTTGCGTTCACATTGCTTAGATCATAGGGAATTTTAGGGTAAATTAATGTAAAACATTTCAGTTATGGAAAAAAGACTCAGCTCTAACATATCTCCTTATGGTAAACGTCATTGGGTCGAGTTTCAATGGGAAGGAGAAGACATCATCTCTTTTCCAGGTTACTAAAGAGAGAATAGCATCAATAGATTTACTGGGAGATAACAAATAAGGGTCGAACCTTCATTGAGGTTTCATGATTTTGCATTCACCTCCTCACTTCCATCCCCCCAGTTTAGGGAATGCCTTAAGCATGGAGAGCCTCATTAAACCCTCTATATTACTCCTCAAGTTCTAGCAGTTTCCCCTTCTACATGATGATATTAGAATAAAGATTGTAAACATAGTATAGCCTAAGCCCACTATATATTAAATGACTAAACTTAACAGCTTATCTGAAACTACTATCAACGTCAATATTTAGCCCTTATAGTGGATTCGTTTACTTACTGTTAGGTTCTTATTATTTTATAATTATTACTATAATTTAATTTTCTTTAAACTAAATACATTAGAGTTTTCTATACATAGTAGTTTTTATTTAATAAAACAGAGTTCCTAGTTGTTGCAGAGGACAAGCTACTTAAAATAGATAAATAATATGAAATAATATACCATATATTAAATAAAATTTTATTAGGGTATATTGATAGTATATACATGAGGTGATAAAGGAAATATGAATAAGTATTTCATAATTATCTTCATAATTATATCTTTCATAATAGGCTTTTCCTCTGGGTATTTTATTAATGGTCTCCTCAGTAATAAGAATAATCAAATAGTTCAGCCTCAACAAACTATCGTATATACTGCTGCAACTTTTGCTCCATTTTTCAATAATATTAAAAACTTCTTTCCCTTTAATTATACTGTTGTATCTGGAGGATCTGTCTTACTTGCCCAAAGGATATCTCAGCTAAACATGAGTTCAGATCTGTATCTTACTGTTGACTACACTACTATCAAGAACATATTAATTCGAGCAAATAGGGCATATTGGTACTTAATTATAGGCACTGCTCCTATGGTTTTAGCTTACAATCAAAATAACACTCCTCCTGAAGTCAAACATTTAATAAATATTGCCCAATTAGCTCAGAAAAATTTTTCTATGTGGAAGGATCTCTTTGATTACCTAGTATCAGGTAAAGTAAAGGTTGGTTTCGGGGATCCCAACTTGGATCCTGAAGGCTATAGAGGATTAATGGTGTTGGAGCTTGCAGGTATGATCTTTTATAATAACCAGAGTTATTACGTCTACAAACTATTCAATGTTACAAAATCTTATGTTTTAGGACAGAATGCTCCTTCTTTATATCCTCAACTGACATCAGGTTATGTTGATGTGCTTTTTACATATTCTTATGATGCAAAATCCCATGGTTTTTCCTATATTTTATTACCACCTCAGTTAAACTTTGGAGATCCTGAATATGTAAATTATTACAAGCAAGTTAAATATGTAACAAGCTCAAATGTTACAATACAAGGAGATTTGATACAAGTAGCAGTAACCATTCCCTCCACAGCGGTTAATATTAATCAAGCGGAGCAAATAATCATATTTATGATGACCGATGAGGGAAAAGAAATACTTTCAGATTACGGTCTCTTCACTTACTTCAAGTTTTATGGTAATATAAACAGTGTCCCACTGCCGCTAAGGTATTACCTTTCTCCCTTTATGTAGTAGTTTTTGCTTGTTATCCTCTCAAGCCCCTCAATTACTTCTAGCTCGTTGTTATATGCATGAAAGAACACAGGGACGTTTTGGTTATTAGTAGCCTTGAAGCTCACCAACAACCAATCACCGTTTGAGAAAGTCATTGTCCTTTCAAGAAATGCATCGTCTATTGCAAAAGTATCTCCTATTAATTGTCTGTCATAAGGTCTAGGCATTATGCTTACGAAATATGTATGGAGCTGCTGAAGGGCATTAGTGTTCAAGTAAGCCAACCTTTGACTGCTTATCCATGCATGCAAATTATATTTCCTACCATGCCTTAACAAGAACTCCACTGCCCTATTGGATTGAGCTGTATAATCCTCTTCAGTATTCTTTGATGGTATGAATTCCTGGGCCTCATCAAATACCATCAGTATCTTTGGTTTCAAGGAAAAGCTTCTCTTCCTATATCTCATACAGCTTTCAATAAACTTACTAGCTGTTTTCCTGAGGTCCTCAATCGAACTGGATTGAAAAATGAAAATCCTGCTATTGCCCTCCATAACCTCCCTTATTATATCAGATATCTTTTCATATTCCCTTTTTCCCTTATCTTTTGAGCTTTCAACGTAATAGTTAAGGGAATTTATCAGGTTGACAACCGCATTATTATAGCCTAACTTCATCTTCTCGATTTCAGCCTTAACTTCCTCTAGAAAGGGCTTTATCTTGTCATCTATTATTTCTTCCTCCCCTATGCCCTTTTTACTCATATAGGAATATAACATGTTTATTATTGCTGAAGCCAAATATCTATTCTGCTTACTCCTTGAATCGTTGCCAATCTCCGTTAATTGTTCTATTAATGATGAGTAACTTGAAATATATTCGGTTTCGTCGTATTCCGGTTTAAAGTATTTTATCTTGTCATTTATTATTAATGATTTTACTATCTCTCCCATTTTATCCTTAACACTTTCCAAGCTTGGAGGAATCACTTGCTTTCTTAAAAAATCCTCCGCCTTTTCATCAATGGATTCACCTATTATTGGCTCTTTAATGTATATTATTGAGTTGCTGTAAACAATGTCAGCTAGATTTGAGAAATACTCTGAGGCTACGTCAAATATAACGACCTTTAAATCTTTTATTGCTTTAATAGCTTTCCTTATAATCAAGGAGGTGAGGTTGGATTTTCCACTTCCAGTAAACGCAAAGACTCCAGTATGATAATGTATCATCCTCTCTAAATCCACTACTATCTCCACGTCTTCATATGGTTGCATCAGATTTCCAATTGGTGAAGAATATTCGTCTTCTTTTGATACAAAGAGCTTAACAGCCTGCTTAGATAAAGGATAAACAGGAGATGATGGCAATGGAGATGTGTAAGCTCTTCTGAAATTTATCGACTCTCCACTAATCTCCATTAAGTAATTGGTATCTGATGCAGTTACCTCTATCCATGAATTCCTCGATGCATCGGACTTCCATTCCTTGTTAATCAAATCCATGAGCTCCATTCTCTGCTTAGGAGGATCTTCTCTACTTATACTAATAGAAGCATAATGATAGGGAATAATATCATTAACCTCATATATTGCTAACCTTTTACCTGTGACGTCCTGTAACGTCTCAACTGCTAATAATTGACCTATTCCCAGCTTAGAGGCTATCTCCGTATTATATGATACCTCCACAATTATCCTTCGAAAAGCTACAGGCATTCCCTGTTTCACCTTCTCAAAGCTCAATATTTGCCTCACTCTTCCTTGAAATTTTCCATTATAATCATCTAACCACTTATTCACGTCTCCTCCTCTCCCAATTAAATCTTAGATCCCTAAATTTAGATAAGTAGTACATCTCGAAATTTAAGTTAAGCTTTGTTGCATAATATTTAACGAGGGACTCAGCATGCCTATTTAATTCCTCCAGATTTCTCTTTGCTTCTTTATCTGCTAGGAAAAGAGGGTAGTTATGACCAAGGGCTTCCTGTATCACTTCCCTACCCATTGATGATAAGATATAGATTACAAGATCTTGGATAGGAGAACTTTTATCATTATATAGTATTAAGTTTCCTACATTCGGATTAGCTCTGTCAAACTCTGGATAGGCCAACCTTTCATATGACATAACATGAGATCTCGCTTCATTAGAAGCCCATAATTGAAAGTACGATTTAACTAATAGCCTCTCAGGAATTGGGGCTTCTTTTATAACTATTTTACCGTTTTCATTTTTTGCGGCTTTAAACGCTGAATCATATTCTACAGTACTCCAAGGAGTACTCAAGTTGTTATAAAGAGAATAAAAATACAAAGTAGTCCTATCTGCTCCCTTAGGCATCCTAACGCCCAATGTTTGTGAAAGGACATTTGAGATCTCACTTGAACCTATGTCCTTGGATATAGATATAGCTAATATCCTCTTATTCCAACTAGTCCTAATTAACTCTTGTATTGCCTGAAGTGACGCTAAATCAAAGTGCCTTGAATTTAATATTCTATCCCTAAGTCTCATGGGATTATTAGAATTTATGTTACTCATTATCTGGTTAGCAACCCATATTAATCTCCTCCTCATATTTACTATTTCCTCCTTATTATTTCCCCTAAGGAATTCGTCCTTTTCAATGATTTCCCCATTTAATGCCTTATGATATGAGTAGAATTTCTCGAATCTACGAGAAGGTATTTCTAATTCCTTAGAGGAAACATTAAAGAGGGCATATTCCACGTCTCTCTTTGTTAATCTACCAAAGGGAGTCGAAATCCCTATTATAGTGGTATCCCCCTCTTCTTCCTCTGATATCTTAGAGGAAGACGTGATTGTCTTCATTATATCGTACGATAGACTTCTGTCTAGAAGTATTAATGAGACTTCGTTAGTCCTAACGAAGTCTAAAGCCAGCTTATATTCCGTTAATCTCATTAAGGAACTTGTTAATTCGTTTAAGCCAAACTCCAAATCAGGTGAAATATTGGAAATTAAGTCCTCTTCAAGGGTTATAGTTATAGATGCGTTAACGGAACTAGTTTTTCTCGGTTCTTCCCACTCTACATTATTAATTAAACTAGCTGCCCCAGTATAAGTCACGCCGTAGATATTAATAATTACAATGCCAGATCTTTCGCTTATACTCGAAGAAGAGTCAATTGCAATATATTTTATTTCTTCCTTCTTGAAGAATTCCTTCCATAACTTCTTAGATTTTTCAGTATCGTTAAATTTTATCAGTGGGTTTATATTAAGAGAAGAGCAAGACCTGGCCCTAATGGCCAACCTTGAGATTGTTTCAATTATGGAATTTTCAATCCTATCTTCGTATGCATTTGACATTGCCTTCCCTTCTCCACGTAATATATAGTCTACCAAAGTAAGCTACACTCCTGAAGGAGGAACTTCCTGTCTCCTTGCTCCAGCTTTCCCCAGAGAGAAGTAGAGTGGGTAGCTGCGCTGACTCTAAGGGTGACTTACATTTCACATAACTATCAGTGTCTACTGCTGTAATCTTACACGAGCCTTTGGTTAGATTAGATGAGTATTTTAGCAAAGATTTCTTTAGGCAGAGTGCCTTAGCGAAGCTAATCCATTCAGCAACCTTCATTGATTTATTATTTCATGAGGATATATATAAATCTTCAACAAAGGAGCTATCCAGCCTTGAAAGGGGAAGTTTTCCTTTCCTTTTGAACATATTTTATATAAAATCCAATGAGAGTTCATTAATGGAGCAGGAAGTTCTCATTTAATTTATAGGAATCTAATACTGTTTAGAAGTGAAGTAGTTACCAAACGTTTTCAATAAACTTTACATTTTACATACTTTAATCATCGTTTTTATTTAACGTGAATGCTCGAATTAGCCTTTAAGAGAGGTTCTCAGTTTTTAGTTACCAAAGATATTAAATACCATTAATAAACGTATTTGATCTATTAAGAATTTTCCAAACTTTTCTGTGACCTACGTAAAATGTTGATGAGAAGTAACCTATTATGAAATGGGGGGATTTCTAATTTTTGACCTATCAAAATTCTAGGAACTGCTTTTATATTATACTGCTCAACAACCAATGGATTATCTTCAATGCTAACTACCTCTAAATACCCTTTTGAGTAGATGATTATTTGATATAGATAAAGAGCTATAATTGGACATTTAGTGCACGTATTAGAGACAAAAAGCTTTACATTACCATTAAATCCTTTAGATAGTCTTAGTTCCTCCTCACTTAAATTAATAGTTCCTTTTACTAGTTGATTTAAAAACTCCATCATAGCATGTTCTTGATATCCCTTTGGTATTCCTCGATATACAATTTTTAAATCTCCTCCCTTAAAAATTTCAATGAGTTCTTCTTCCTTAATGAAGTTGATATTTTTATCTCTGTTTTTCACAATAAATTTCCCTGGACATTTCACTACAATATTACTCATATAATATAAGTTAATTCCATTAATATTTAATTTTTCTCATAATAACTTTAGTTACCTTTATAGGAACTATTCCTTTTTGATTAAAAGATATTTCTCTGTATCTTTATTAGTATTTAAAAACTTCGTCAAGGAATTTATATTATGAGTTGGGATATTGCCATTGAGAGGACAATTAACAACAACGTTGGAAAGGTTAAGGAAGTTCTTACAAACCATAAATATGTGTTAGATATTGCTAAGGAGCTTAGAAAAGCCAAAGAAGAAGTTCTAAGTAATTTAGATTATTACATAGATCTTACTTTGAGATCCGTTAAAAGAATCGGAGGGAACGCTTACGAGGCAAAGAACGCTGAAGAGGCTAGGAAAATAGCTCATGATATAATAGGAAATGGGAAGAGAATAGTGATGGGAAAATCGATGGTTGCATATGAAGTTGGTCTTAGGAAGTTTCTCACGGAGATAGGAAATGAAGTCTGGGAAACAGATTTAGGGGAATTCCTTATCCAATTATCAAATGAACCACCAGCTCACATTATAGCTCCAGCAATTCACATGACTAAAGAGGTTGTTTCCAAACTCCTAAAGGAAAAGGTAAATGATAAGCTAAACCAAGATTCTACACATGAAGAACTAGTAATGGCAGTTAGGGAATTTCTCAGACAGAAGTTCTTGACAGCGGATGTTGGGATAACTGGTGCTAACGCAGTGGCTGCTGATACTGGATCAATAATACTTGTTGAGAATGAGGGTAACATAAGGATGTCATCAGTTGTTCCTCCAATTCACATATCTATAACAGGAGTAGACAAAATAGTTCCAACACTTAAATATGCGTTTTATGAGGCAATGGTTCAAGCTGCTTTTGCAGGTTTGTATCCTCCAACCTATGTCAACCTAACTTCAGGTCCAAGCTCTACTGGAGATATAGAAATGAAAAGAGTAACGCCTGCACATGGTCCTAAACAATTTAATTTAATCCTAGTTGATAATGGGAGAAGGGAGGCCTCTAAAGACCCAATATTAAGAGAGGCGTTACTTTGCATTAGATGTGGAAGGTGCTTCCTACATTGCCCTGTTTATAAAGCAATTGGTCCAAGTTGGGGAGTACCGCCCTATAATGGCCCTATGGGAATAATGTGGAGTGCGATAATCTATGGACTAGACTCCATAGGTGAGAAGTCTCTCCTTTGTACTCATTCTGGCGGATGTAAGGAGGTTTGCCCAATGAGTATAAACATCCCAGAAATAATTCAGTATATTAAGAGCAAATATCTTTCTAGAGATAACAAAAAAAGATGATTACTTCAAGTATTTTCTTAATCTCCTATCTGCATCATCCCAATTTACTATATTCCACCACGCTTCTAAATAGTTGTTCCTATTATTCTTGTATTGCAAATAATAAGCATGTTCGAACTCATCTACTATTAATATTATTGGAAGCTCTGCTATGTGATTCATGAAGTGGTTTTCAAATGTAGTAAAGGTTAGGTTCCCATTCTCAGTATCATAGTAGAGAACTGCCCAACCTGATCCAGGCAATGATCTCATCGCCTCATTAAATATCTTCTTGAAGTTCTCAAAACTTCCATATTGTTTTTCTAGGAGATCTGCTAAAGCCCCTCCTGGTTTTCCTCCTCCTTTTCCTGGTGGCGCCATGTTTTCCCAATAAATAGAATGCAGTTTGTGTCCGTTTATATTGAAGACCAAACTCCTTATTATTCCCTGCATATCATAGCCTGTTACTTCACCTTTAAGTATTTTCTCAATCCTTTCAACAGTGGAATTAGCCCCATTAACGTAGCCCTTGTGATGCCCACCATAATGGACTTCAAGAATGTCTTTACTTATATATGGTTCAAGTGCATCTGTTTTATAAGGTAGGGGAGGTAATTCATATCTTTTCATAGCCAGTTTCTTTAAACCTTCGGACATCCTAGCTCACCCTATTATTGTTCGGAATATTATAAGTGTTTGTGAAGTTGTAGATACCATAATTCAATTTCTACTAAGCGATATCTTTAGGTACTAGATTAGCTAAAATAGCACTGCTCCACTTCGGACATAACTATTACTCCATAAACACTAATTTACATAATTTAAAATCTATTAACAGCTCTCAAAAGTTAAAAGCATAGCTTCTCTATATTAATTTATAAAATATTACATAATCACATTTTTTGCTTAAGTGATATAGGAGCAGAGGCAATAAACGATAGGAGGAAATATATAAGAGAACTTATCATAGGGGTCCCATCATATAATGACGTAATACCAGGTATATAGAGAGGGAATGGGAGAGTAGTTTCGTACGTTAATACAACAACTAAACATAGCATATAAATTGACATTAAAATTGATAGCCTGATAGTATTATACTTGACTATCCTTCCTCTTGCCTGTTTTATTAACGGATTTTTCTTCCTCATAATTTTCTCCTTTCTCTTTCCCTCTGATTTAGATGATATTGCTTTATCTATTTGCCTGATGATATTTAGGCTTTCGCTTACTTTCATTTTTCTTTCTAATGAATTATTTAAATAATATATGGATATATTACATATGAATCCCAACAATATAGGTAGTAAATCTGTTAGGTTCATCCTATTGCCTCTAGAACTTTTAACACTTCTAAAGATGCCTGCTCAGCCTGACCTTCCCTATTCAAAATTATCTTTACTGAGGCACCAACTAGAGTTGCTGAAGCTACTGCAAAGCTTCTAGCAAATTCCATAACTTCCCTCACAACCTCCAATGATGAGTAGTCCTGTCTCCTCCTAGTATTATCCCTTTGTTGTCTTGAGATTATTTCATTAGGACTGGCTTCTATTAAAAATATTACATGGGGTCTCAAAATCTCAATAACATGCTTAGGTAAGCCAGGCCAATAACCTGTAGGTGTCATAACTACTGAGTGAGTGTCAACAATTATTGAGTCGTAATTCTCTAGTTCATTAGCCCTATTCACTATACTCTTAGATGCAAGTGACTGAAGCTCTTGTTGCGTTCTAAGGGTTAGTTTTCTTATTTCATCTCTATCCTTTACTAAACCTCTAGATATTGCCTCCTTTAACATGTAATCACCAAAGTTCACTATCTCAATCCTGTAACCTCTGTCCCTTGATAATGATTTTATTTTTTCAAGTATCGTTGTTTTTCCTACACCTGGAATCCCAGTTAATATTGCTATTTTCATCACTCCTCACCCAGCACTCTCTTTAATAGTGGATACATTTCCAATGTCCTTTCGTACGCTATTAAGCTATAATATTGCTGGGCTATAGTTATTGCTAGTAATATTCCCGTGCCAGTACCGTAGGAACCTAAGAGGGTTGCTACAGCTGCCAATATGCCTACAATTAATGAGCTTAATACAGTTAATGGATGTATATATTTTGCTAATATCGCTTCTAAAACCCTAGGACTCTTTCTCATCCCGGGCACTTCAATGCCTGATCTCACTAGGTTCTCAGCCTGAGTTGCTGGATCTAAACCAGAAACCTGAATCCACAATAGACCGAACAAGACACTGAGTAATATAAAAACCAAAGTGAAGACTGTTGCCTGAACAGGATAAAGGTAAACGGACATTACACCATATGGGGAAGACGATGAATAACCTGGGGGAGGGAAGACCAGATAGTTAAGTATGCTAGATAAAATTTCCTGAGCACCTGAAGAGATTCTGCCAATCAAATTAGTGAATAGGGAAATGTCTGCTACAACTATGCTTACGAATATTACTGGTATACTACTAACATACAGGAAGTTTAAAGGTATAGTTCTCCTTATTCCCCTCAATTGTTGGCTTGTGATTGGTATTTCAATTTTAATAGTAAGTAGATAAATTAATAAAAATATTAAGACAATAGTGGAAATAAAACCTATTAGATCTGGCCTATAACCTGGGTTACTATTAATTATTATGTGACTAATAATTGTTTGATTATTTGAAAGAATTGCCCCTATGATACTAGGGATGAAACCTACAGGTAAAGATTGGGAGCTAACACTGGCTATTCCAAACATGTCCCAAAACATTATTTTAGCTACTCCAGCTAATATAAATAAGCTAACGCCGCTTCCTAAACCCCAGCCCTTCTGTATTAACTCGTCTAGCAGTAGAATAATGTAAGTTGATACTATTAATTGTGATGCTATGATAATGGTGTAAATTAAAACGTTAGCAGAATTTATTGCTAAGCTATAACCATAAAGTGATGATTCGACAACTATAAATATTAAAGTTAGACCCTTTTGAGCTGTAGTGAATTTCTTCTTATCTTCAGGACTAGTCAAATCTAATTCTATTATTTTAGATCCTACAAGTATTTGCATAATTAAACCTGAAGTTATAATTGGTCCTACTCCTAATTGTGCTAATGTTCCATTAGTTGAGGCAAAAATTATCTGTTGTAATAGTAGATTCTGAGTACTAGTTGCTATAACACCATATAATGGAGTAGATGTCATGATTAAAAATATAAGAGCTGCTACTGCAGTCCATATTAGTTTCTCTCCCAATGTCAGTTTTCTTAAAGGTTTTGCTACTCCAGGTAAATAATTACCAATAGTGGCGAAGAAATCAACAAATGATGGCATATTTACCAACTAATTTATTCACTAGTAGCTAATATAACCTCTCCTCCTTTTCTCTTCACCTTTTCAATAGCTTTCTTAGTAGCGCGATTTACTTTAATTATGACACTGTAATATAAGTCTCCTTTCCCTAGTAGCTTTTGTATTCCTAATGACGATAAATCTAAATAATACTTCCCATCTTTTCTTTCTGCTTTGTCTATTATTTTTTCTAACTCACCAACATTTATTGTTGGTATTTCCTTCTTAGTCGGATTTACAAATCCGTGTTTTCCATACCATAATTTACCATATTTAACTGTCCAAGACCATTTCTCCTTGTGTTGCCCTACCGCTCTTCCACCCTGAGACCCCCTGTCCCTATGTTGTCCTACCCTTCCCCATCCCATCGTTCTTGAGCCTCTAAGTTTTCTAGTTTTCTTTTTAGATCTTACAACCATAAATAATAACCTCACATCATTTTCATTACTAACTCTTTTATTTTTTCCCCCCTGTAACCTAGTTCTCCTCCATTAGAATAAGGGGAATTTATTTTACCTTTAAATCCACCGCTAGGAGGGTGGAGCCTTAGATAAGGCAATAAATGCTCTTTATACTTACTTAGAGTACTTCCTTTCATTATTTCGCTTACTAGATCTCTCAGTGTCAACCCTAGATTTTTCTTAAGGTATTCCTCACTGGCCCTCTCGCCTTTTGCTCTTTCAAGCCTCTTGCTTAACAATCTGTATAATGTGTATTCATCTATTTCACCCCAAGTCGCTATGGAATTCAATATCATTAATTTACCAGCTAATGAATGAGTATATGGATATATCGAAGCATTGAATTTCCTTTCTATCCTAACGTCCTTGGCAATATACTCCACTTTACTTGGAACGTCTACTCTCCCCCTTATCCTTATTATTATTACAGGTTTACCATTTGGTTCAGGTGCATTCATTTATATCACCTCCTTGCCCAATCAGTTTTAACTGTGATTCTATAGCTCTGATAAAGAGCGTTATAAGCTGCCCTAGCTAGATTATATGTTGTTCTCGTCTCTCCACTACTAAATGACCAAGCATCTTTAATTCCAGCATAACTCAAGACAGTTTTAACCACTCCACCAACAGCTAATCCAGTTCCTTTTGGTGCTGGTTTCAATCTTATCCTGACGCTACCTGCTTTTCCATCAACGGAGAACGGTAAACTATGTGGTTCTCCACAAGTACACTCTAAGCTTCCACATCCTCTCCTTATAGGAATAACCCTTAGCTTAGCATCAGTTATGGATTTCCTTATTGCATCCCTTAGTTGTTTGGCCTTGCCAACTCCAATTGAAACATAACCGTCTCCATTTCCCATTACTATCATAACTTTATACCTTGATCTTTCCCCTGCATCAGTTTGCTTTTGAACTATTCCTATTTCAACTATTTCATATCTCATGTTTGGTAAAAGAACGTCTATGATCTCTGGTTCAAATATTCTTCCATTCCTATCAAATATCTCCTTAATTGAAGTTATCTTCCCTTCTTTTACTAATTTCCCCAATTTTGTTCTAGGACTCCATTCATCTATATTTAATAGAGGAACTTTTTCTCCTGATAAGAACGTAGATCCTTCACTCAACTATTTTCACCTTTTATCTTCTCAATTACTTCTTTAACGTGCTCCACGATATTTTCAGGATCCAATCCTCTGCTTATGTACTGTGAAAAAACTTTATTAAACTTATCTAAATTATTAGCTTTTAAATACTTAGCGTAATCCGAAACATGTTTACATGTAGTCCTGTCTTCATTTGGTAGCATCGCAGCGTCATAAGGAATGTCTATTCCTGCATCTAAAATCCCCTTCAGAACAGAATATAACCTAGTTCCTGCTCTGTTTTTATAAACACCTATATCTAATATTGCCTTATTAATCCCCATCTTCTTAGCTCTTAGTCCCGCTAGAAGGCCTACTAAGTATGATGCACACATGTTATTTAGATCCCCTTTATATCCGAATTTCTTTAACTCAGAGGAATGAGCTGAGGAAATTGTCACATCTCCTCTTGGATCTAACTTTATCATTTGTACCCAAATGTATTTGTTTGATTTCCTAATTACGCACCTAATTTGCTTCGACTTAACATATTCGTACCTTTTATAGTAATTCGTCTTACCTTCTCTCCTTCTCCTGAACTTAACCTTATAAGTAGGACCATGAGCCATTATTGTTCACCCTTTAAGTAACCATTGTTTATTAAATCCTGTTTCAAAGAACTAACAGACTTAAAGGCTCCTCCTTTGACTTTCTTATAATAAATTCTGTATACTTTCCTAGTGATTAGTCCTTTTTCTCTTAGATATGACAAAAACCTCCTTTGGGCTCTGACTTTATTGACCCACAACTCCTTCCTCCTAGCCCTTGCATATTTACTTCCCTTCCTACTTCCTCTCCCTCTTCCCTCTGATTTCAATTTCCTCTTTAAATGCTTCTTTCTCCATCTACCCCTAGAGTTAGATCTTTTCTCCTTGATAACTATTAAACCGTCCTTTATTAGTTTTCTGACTTCCTCTCTAGTTAGCGCAGTGGACACGTCCTTTGCATACTCAATTGGTATCTTTATTTTTGACTTACCTACTCCTGTTACTTCAGATGCCAACCTTTTTTGTAAATCAAGCTGCAACTCCATATTCACCTTTATTGGCTATTCTAAAACCTAACTTTTCTGCTTCCCTTATTATTTCTAATCTCTTCCTTAACCCTAGCCTCGATGACAAGTATATTATATTTTTATCTTTACTTAATTTATTAAGTTCAGAAATACTACTTATAACCACTGGGATTAATCCAGAAGGATGAAGCCCCCTTATCGCCTTTGGTTTTCTATAACCAACTTCGACTACAACTGGATATCCTTTGAGTTTCCTCCTTAATTTATTATCTATGCCCCTGGGTTTCCTCCAAGAATTCCTTCTCTCTATTCTCCAATATCTATGCCACATAGTTCTCTTGAACTCTGGTTCTTTCTTATTGTATTTCTTCTTTAACTGCATTATTCTGCTTTTCTTCAAGGTTTCCCTCATTCAATCACCTCCCTTTTATAGATGTAAATACCGTCCATGAATACCCTTCTATCTAGTTTCCTAAGTTTAGAGGCATTCTCAATGTTTGCTGCTGTCTGTCCAACGTCTTCTATATCAATTCCTTCAACTATTATATCTTCTCCTTTCACATTAACTTTTGTGTTTCCCATTATCATCGCCCTTCTCACGTTTTTTTCACCAATTAGATTTTGAATGAGAACCTCTTTTCCCTGAACCTTTACACTTATTGGAAAGTGAGAATGAACTATTTTAAGATAATATCTAAACCCCTTTGTTACTCCTAGAATCATGTTCCTTATTTTACCTGCAAGCATGTAAGTTAACGCCTTAGTTCTCTTATCCGCAAAATAAGATGTTATTATTACCTTGTTATCTTTAATTTCCACCCTCACATTGTTTAAATAAGAGAAGTCTTTTATTAATGTTCCCTTAGGTCCAATAACAGTTACTCTCATTGATTCTATATTGACTTTCACTCCATTAGGGATTTCAATTTCCTCCTCTACAAGTACAGACTTCATGGATAACACCTAATAAACGTAACCCAATAATATCCCTCCCATTCTATTGCTTATAGCATCTCTATGTGACATTACTCCCTTGGGAGTAGTTAGGATTAAAGTCCCTATCTCCTTTGATGGCAAATACTTCCTAACGTAGTCTGGCATTCTAAGTAATTCCCTATATTTGATGGACAACCTAGGGGTTATTGGGCCACATTTGTTAATTCTTCCTATTAATTGAACCCTAATTTTACCCCATCTACCGTCATCTATCACCTCGAATTCTCCTACATAACCCTCTTTCTGCATTACCCTTAAAACGTTGATAACCAGATTGGAACTTGGATATATTATTGCTTCAGCCTTCCTCCTAACTTCGTTGTTATATATAGATGTGAGAGCGTTAGCTAATGTATTATAAACTACCATATGTATCACCTCAACTTTCTAAATCCTAGGCTATAGCCCACCTCTCTAAAGCACTGCCTACACAGATACAAACCGTACTTTTGAATAACTGAATCCCTGCTTCCACATCTTTGGCATTGCTGAATGCCCTTTCCGTATTTTCTAATCTTAGGTGGTTTATATTTCCCCAATCACATCACCGTTATTCCAAGCGTTTCCTGAAGGAACTTAATAGCTTCCTCCCTGTTAACTCTATGTCTTCTAGGAATTCTCGTCTTTTTCACCCTCCTTTTCTGAACTCTGTATCCCCTCCTAGTAATAGTTATGCATATATCCATACCAAAAATACCTGTGTCAGGATCATAACGCGTTCCAGGTATTGTCAAGTGCTCTCTTATTCCAAAACTTACGTTTCCAAAATCATCAAAGCTTTCCTTCTTTATCCTATATCCCACTGCCTCTAAAACTCTCTTCAAAAAATTCATAGCCTTTTCTCCCCTTAAAGTCACTTTAACTCCAATCTGTTGCCCTCTCCTTATACCAAAATCTCTTATTGTTTTCTTCGCTTTAGTATAAACAGGTTTTGCACCAGTTAGCTCTTCAAGTAATTTATACGCTTTTTGAAGCCTTTCACCGCTTTCTCCTACTCCTATATTAACTGTTACCTTTTCTATCCTTAAGGATCTCATGGGATTCACTTTAGATTCCTGCGACGTGCTCGTTCACCTCAACTTAATGTAATGTACGGCTTTTCTTTTCCAATAGCCATTATATTAGCTATGTTAGTCTCGAACGCTTCGCCATTGCTTTTTTCAGCAATTACTGTTGAATACTTAGCTTTCTTGAAATTGACTTCCCTTATCTTCTTGATCACTCCGTGTTCACCTACATGCCTTCCCCCCATTGCAATTACATAACTCCCCTCCTCCACATTAAAGCTATTAATTATTTCCTTCTTCTTTAAATCCAAAAGTATTGTAGAACCAACTTTTACAAGAGGTTGCTTAGCCTTAGGATCCTCTACTTTGATAAGTATATTCTTACCATCTTCAAGGTTTAGCTGTATATTCCCCCTCTTCTGCGTTGTTTTTCCTATTATCCTTATAGGCTTAATTGTAGACTCGTTTTCACTTATCTTCACTGGGAAAAGGAATTCTGTATTATGGGGAATTAACCTAAAATACTGCTCAGCTTCCTTGATGTAAATTACATCCATTAACCCTACAGGGAATCTGTATTCCGTTATTACGCTTCCATCAATTAAAACCTTCCTACTGCTTATAATTGCTTTTGCCTCTCTTAAATTATCTGCTATTTTCAGTACATCCCTTAATAAAATGGCTAAAGGTATTGATTTCCTTATACTGTGTGGTCCAGGAATTGGCTTAACTGACCACTTATATTCCTTCCTAAGAAGTGGATAAAACCATGGAGATGCTATTCTTTTCATCTGATAACTTTTTCCCATTTTAGCCATTATCTTTCACCTCCCCTTTACTCGGCTTTAGCTTCTCAATTGTTTCCTTTCTTATGGGATCGTCCAAGTTCAACTTAGTTATCATTACTTTAGAAGAGTGAATCCACTGATAAACAGGTGTTCCATCTGATTTCTTTCTAGTTATTCCCTCAATTGCTAATCTACTCCTCTTTGTATCAACTTCTATTACCTTCCCCTCAGTTCCAGCAAAGTCCCCTCTTAATACCCTAACTACGTCTCCTCTTCTAACTCTTAAAGATCTCACCCCATAATTCTCTCTTAATTCATCGCTCAAGTGAGCTCTTACTCTCTTCGACTTTATGAATAATGATACCTCTTTAACCTGGGCTCTTCTTTGCTTTGATGGTTTAGCTGATGACATGTTTCTTCACACTATGATGGTTGCTTGGTTTGCAATTTTAGGCCACCTTTCAGCCGCCTCCCTTGCTACTGGTCCCCTAATTTCACTTCCTTTTGGAGTTCCGTCTGGATTTATTATAACTACTGCGTTATCCTCAAAGGCTATCCACATGCCATCAGGTCTTCTAAAAGGCCTTCTCTGCCTTATTACAACAGCCTTGAATTTCTGTTTCCTTACTTCTGGTGTACCTTTTTTCACCGATACCATAACCATATCAGCTATATTAGCGTAAGGCAACCTCCTAAGTCTTCCTTTATAACCATATATTCCGATAACTTTCCCTATTTTTCCTCCGCTATTATCTGATATTATGACATAACTTCCATAAAGTATTCCGGCTGTGTATCCTTTCCTTGCCCCAACTACTGCAAGTTTTTCAGGCACTCTGCTTCACCTTCCCTAATAGTACGAAACTGACAGATTTAGCTAACTTCCTAGTCTCGCCTATTAAAACTGCATCTCCTACTGATATCTTTATACACGAAGGAACCCTTACATGTATTTTACTTGTCTTAGTTAAATATCTCTTATATTTCCTATCAAAGAAAACGTAGTTCCTTGAAACTACAGCCATTTTGGGAGACTTGAACTTCTCAACCTTGCCCACCATAGTTATTCCCCTCACCCTTAAGCTACCATGGAATGGGCATTCATCATCATTACACTTATCAGCAGGAGGTGAAACCCCCTCAATGCCTACGTTTTTCACTTCGGCACCCTTCATTTATACCACCTTGCCCTCTCAAATGGTCTTGAGAGTAGTTCCTCTCCAAATAAGGTTATCTCCTCTTTCCCCTTACTCAACTTAAATTGTCCCCACAGCTTTAGAATTTTCTTAATCCTCCCATTTACATCTACTAAAAATGACCTTTGGGTCTCCATTTTTACGATGCCCCTCAAACCTAATAGATTTGGGTCTGAATGACCCAAAACCTCAATATTCCACCTAATAAAATCAAGGTACTTTCTCTTCAACTTTCTCACCCTTTATTTGCCTATTCCTTAACTCAGTTAGAATTCTTGCTATGTCCTTTCTTGTGTTCCTTATTATTTTAACGTTTTTCTGAGTTCCCATTTTAACTTGAATTCTCTGCTTTAGAAGTTCTGCTCTAAGTTCCTTCAGTTTTTTCTTTAATTCCTCTAAACTCATTTTTCTTAATTCTTCTGGATATAAAACCATCTAGCTCGTCCTCTTATCCTCATCTTCAAATCTCACATTAGTTATTGTTACTGAAGATTCTCCTGGCTGCTTAGCCAATTCTATTTGCTTCAATTCCTCTTCGCCTCTTATCCTCATATAGTCAGCAGGCTGCAATGGCTTTGCTATTATAATCTCAACTCCAAATATTCCAGGCTTGAGGTTAGCATAGGCAACAGCCCTATCAACAACAACGTCTAAATGGTAACCGGTTTTAAACACTTTCCCCTCCTTAATTTTTTCATATTTAGCCCTCTCACTAGTAAGCTTTCCACTTACTATAACTTCAGCTCCAAGTGCTCCTGCTCCCATTATTCTCCTTAGCGTAATAAAAGCCGCCCTTCTAAAATGGTATCCTTTCTCCAGAGCCACCACTAGCCTATATGCCATAATTCTCGCATTAAGTTCTGGATTCTCGATATTAGTTACTGTTATTTGCGGGTTTTCAAGACCAAATTGCTTTTCAAGTATTTGAGAAAGTCTCTTTATAGTAGCTCCTTGCCTGCCTATAATTATTGCAGGCCTTTCTGCGTGAATTATTACTCTTGTTCCTATAGGCGTTTTCTGAACGTCAACACCTGCATATTCTGCCCTATAAAATTGCTTTGCTAAATACTCATCTATCATAGTCCTTATCATCGACTGTTTTATAAAGTAATTTCTAACTTTCATTTTTACACCTCTGCAACTACTACTTCAATATTAGTAGTTCTTCTATATTTCCTCGTAGATCTCCCAAAAGCTCTAGGCATCATCCTCTTCAAAGTTAATCCTTTATGGGATGCTATGTGAATTATTTTAACTTTATCTAAGTCTAGGTTTTTTGCTTCTGCATTAGCTTCTACGTTCTTGAGTAATTTTAGTAGACTCTTTACTGCTTTGTCTGCATAACGACCTTGCTTGACCTTCGATGACGGGGAAATATTTGCTTTATGAGATGTTCCTGCACTATACCTATAAAACGGTATAGCCTCCTTATGTTTCAAAACCCTCTCAAGCCTTTCCATCGCTTCTTTAAGCTTCATCCCCTTTACAAATCTTGCGACATTATACATATCTTTTATTGATACTGGAACATCTCTTGCAACTGCTTTAGCAATTCTTGTTTCGTCTATATCTATCTCCGGATAGACCCAATTACCCAAATTATCACCCCTTTAAGGCCATAAATAGGCTTGATTTAGTAGCCTTTAATCCAGGCTCACCATGTTCTACTTTCTTAGTGGTTATTGAATACTCCCCTAAGTAATGCCCTATCATTTCTGGTGTTACTGTAAACTGAACAAATTCCTTTCCATTATATACTGCAAGTTTTAAACCTATCATATCGGGTAAAATGATTAAGTCTCTTACATGAGTTTTTATTACTTTATCACTAATTTTTCCTGTTCTTCTTAGTTTTCTTATTTTTTCAATGAGCCTTCTCTGAGCTTCAGTAAAACCTCTCTTTATGCTCCTCCTTTGCCTAGATGGCAGTAGTTTGACAAAGTCATCCATAGGCATAGTCAAAAGCTCTTCTATTGTCTTTCCTCTATATCTAAACTTCTTCCATTCAGGCGGGAAATCCTCAATTGATACCATTTTTTAACACCCAGAGTAATCCTTTAGAATTTATAAGGTTCAACATAGATCAGCCTTTTCTTCTACCCGACCTTCTCGCAGCTATATGTCCTACCTTTCTACCAGGTGGAGCATTTTTAGATACAGTAGAAGATCTACTCACGCTTTGATGTAACCCTCCTCCATGAGGATGAGACACTACATTCATTGCGACACCTCTTACTGTTGGCCATTTGGTTGCTTTAACTTTGTACTTATGATAATTAGCGCCTGCTTTCAATAATGGTTTTTCTGTTCTTCCTCCTCCAGCAACTATACCTATGGTTGCTCTTCCTAATGAAGAGACTTCCTTAACTTTTCCAGAGGTCAACCTTATTATCACTTTATCAGCAGTTTTACCAATAACTGTTGCGTAAGTTCCAGAAGACCTAGCTAACTTACCTCCATCGCCTCTGGTTATTTCAACATTACAAACGTTTGTCCCGTCTGGAACGTTTTTAAGAAGAACTATATTTCCATTTTTTATTTCCCCGCTTTCTCCCATTTCTATCTCTTGACCAACGTACATACCTACTACTGCTGGGGTAAAGAATTTCACACCGTTTTCTAGTTCAATTTCTGCTGCAGGAGCTGATACACCAGGATTATGATGAATATTAATTACTTTGCCTTTTACTTTTCCAAAGATATTGGGGTATTTCATAGGACCTAACCTTTTCCAACTAGGACTTCTAAAGTTTATGTTTCCTCTTCCCGCTCTCTGCTGGATTAATTTCTTTCCCATTAAATCACCTCATAACATTCCCAATTTAGTTGCTAGCTCAGTAGCTTTATATTCTGGCTTAAGCTTAACTATTGCCCTCTTCTCACCTTTTGGAGTTATTAATGTATTGACACTCTCTACTCTTACATTAAATGCCCTTTCAACTGATCTCTTTATATCAGCCTTAGAAGCCATTTTATCAACTACGAAGATAATTTTGTTTTCCTTTTCAACCATCTTAAGAACTTTTTCTGTATACAGGACAGACAAAATAACTTGATCTGAAGAGCTAAGCCTGAACCTCAATTATTACACCTCTTAATCGATAATCTAGGACGCTTAAAGCTTGTTTTTCAAATATCGTTAATCTTCCTGGAACTCCGCCTGGAGCTAAATGAATTATTGATAGATCTTTTGCTAAGACTACATCTATTCCAGGAATGTTCTTAGCAACCTTGAAAATTCCGCTTATATCACTAGTTACTATTAGAACACTCTTAGGTTTTTTGAGTCTTCTTCCCCTCATTTTACCCTTTCCAGCTCTTATTTTTACTCCTCTCTCCACCCTTTCAATTTCCTTTTCTAATCCTAAATTCAAAAGAAAATCATATAACTCTCTTGTTTTCTTAAACTCTGGAATTTTATTAACAATCATAGGCAATGAAGACCCTTCATATATATGCCCCCTATTCCTGACCATCTCAATAAGAGTTGTAGCGCTAAGAGCAGAGCATATAGCAACCATTTTCTCCTTCTTATTTATTCTTTCAACTACTTTCTTTGATGTTAAAGGCGGAAATGCCCTTCTTCCGCCTACAACGTTTGGAGCTAATCTAGCCTCCCCATTGGATAACCTAGGAATCCTAGCTATTCCATATCCTGGCCCCCAACTAACTGCTGTTGTCCTTTTTCCTGCCATGGGATCTCTTCCCTTAGGTTGAAGAGATGCTGTAAATTCTGCAATGAATGCCCTTTTAATTAAATCCTTTCTCACTGGTACTCTAAAACAAGACGGTAAAACGATCTTTTCAATCTCTTTTCCTTCTTGGTTTAATACAGCTACTTCTTTAGGCATTTCACTTGTTATCACATTTTCACCCCTGCTTACTGGTTAAGTCTATGTATGTGATCTGAGCAGCTTTCTTATCTAACGAAATTGATGGCCTTAAAGCTTGCCTTAGATATATAACTCTCTTCCTTGGGCCTAAAACAGAGCCTTTAACCATCAAATAAGTTCCTGAGATCTTACCATAAGATATGAAACCTCCTTTAGGTGTTACTTCCTCCCCATTATCTCCTATCCTTAGAATTCTTAAGTTGTAAATTGTTCTCCTGTGAAATCCCATTTGCCCAGGTTGAGGTACATAAGAAGGTGTTCCCATGGATGGACCCCTAGCTCCTATTTTCCTGCTTCCCTTCCTGTGCTTATGCCATCTAGGTAATTCTGTCACTCCATACCTCTTTATTACTCCCTGAAATCCTTTACCTTTTGTAACACCTATTACATCTATAAACTGACCTTCCGCAAATACATTCCTAACATCTACTTGTTTTCCTAGTAGTGTAAACGCATAATCAAGCCTATCCTCTATTTTGCCACCACTTACTTGTACTTCAAAGAGATCGGGTGTTTTCCTACCTAATGATTTAACTAAATGAGGTTGATCCATCGCTATTATTCTTATACTTGATGCCCTGTTAAGCAAAGATTTTAAATCCTCAAAGCGTTTGTCTTGCTTTCCAATTTTAATTCTTCTCTTTAAGATATCTGGCACTTGATCTGTCCAATATTCACCTATTGATCTATTAATTCCCTTACTATCATTTCCATAAATTCTAATAGCTAAAGGAATTATAGGAGGAGTTTCTATTATTGTAACAGGTACAAATATTTCTTTACCGTAATTCGGAGAATTCTTATAATCATCAATCATGAATACGTGAGTCATTCCTGCTTTAAACCCTACAAATCCTAAAAGCTTAGGCCTCTCAGTAATTATTTCTGGCCAAGTTCTTGGAAGTGGTAATATCTCTGAGGCCCTTTTCCTAGGTCTAACTCCAGCACTACCTCTCCTAGGAGCTTCTAGCTTTCTATGACCCATAAAAGCAACCTCGTGAATTTAGTGAATAACCTTGGAGATTTTAAAGTCTCTAATTCATCCTCATTATTACTATAATTTCCTTCACAGTAATAAAATCTCGTCAACTGCTACATTATGTAATGCTTTAATGAACCCTGAAACTGAGAGCTTTACGAAATCTTCGAAACTAGGCAAGCCTTTCACAATTATTGATTTATTAGAGCGGTCTTCTAACATGTTAATAATAAGCTTCATTATTTCCTCATTATAAAGGCCGTTGTGTATCGAAAAACCTATTGCTCTATCCTTTATTGCACCATCTGGAACGTTCACAGGCGATTTACCCCTCTTAGTGATAGTTAGTAATTCTTTGTCATTCCTATATAGTATTTCTCCCCTCCTTATCTCATATCCTCTAATTTTTCTACCATTAAGTAATCCTTCAGATAGGGAAATAACTTTTTCCGTCCTATAATATACATTAAAATCAAACAATCCTAATCCTTCTAATTCGCTGTTTTCATTTCCCGACTCAATTCCAGCTGGATCTATCAGCTTCTTACCCATTATTTGAAATCCGCCACATATACCTAATATAACTGCATTGGATTTCATTATCTTCTCTTCTAACCCGTTCCTTCTCATCCACATCAATGATTTAAAGACGTTCCTTGACCCTGGAAGTATTACTAAATCGGGTTTTCCAAATTCACTTGGACTTCTTATTAGCCTTACAGTTGAATTGAGAAAATTTAAAGCATAAAGATCATTTAGATTCGAAGAATAAGGGTAATTTATCACAGCAACATCAAGTTCTCCTCCACCGAAGGAATTTATTGACATTGAGTCCTCTGCGGGAAATAAAAGTGATTCGACATAAGGAATATATCCTAGATACTTTGCCTTTATTCTATTCTCCAGCCAGCTAATAGCTGGCTTTAGTATTTCTTCGTCTCCTCTGAACTTATTTATTATAAATCCTTTTATCTTGCTTGCGAGTTTCCTTCCTACTATTTTATATCCACCGTATGCTGAAGCAAAAGATCCTCCTCTATCTATATCTAGAATCAATATGGCATTTAAATCAGCGTCTTTAGCTAATCTAAGGTTAGTTATATCTGTTTTTAATAAATTTGGTTCAGCGAAACTTCCAGCTCCTTCAGCTATAATATAATTCTCTTTCTTAAGCTTTAGTAACACTTCTAAGATTTTTGGATAAAGAGAATTAACCATTTCGTAGAACTTTCCATATGTAAAAACGTTTATAGGTTTCCCAAAGAGTATTATTTCAGATTTATTGTCACTAGATGGTTTAATTAATATTGGATTATGATATGACATTGGAACTAAATCCCCTGAAATTGCCTGAACTGCCTGTGCTAAGGCTATTTCTCCTCCATCATACGATGCATAGCTGTTTAAAGACATGTTTTGGGACTTAAACGGTTGAGGGCTGAGCCCTCTATCTTTAGCCAATCTAATTAAACATGAAGTAATTAATGATTTTCCTGAATTACTCATGGTGGAGATTATTATTATTGACATAAATAACAAGATCCCAAATGGATTATAAATTCTAACCCTCTTAAATTATGAACTTTACTTCCTCCCCTTTTGAATTATATAGGGAGATTCGACATTTATTTAAGCCATCATAACCCTGTAAGCAATAAACCCAAAAACTGACTTTAAATGAATGGCAAACTGAAGGATAAGCTAGTGGGCTTAGAGTTTTTACCGTAAATGATGAGGTTTTCATTCTTTCGTAATTTTCTTAAATATCTTAAACAATTACACCTCTGACAATCTTCACTGTTTGTCCCTGCACTTTCATTTCACTCATTTTATGTTTAATCATGATTGGGCGTAAGGACTTAGACCTCGACCTCATCCTTATTACATGTGGGTCATGGAACCAGAGAAAAAGACATTGGCTTACATGATTAGCTTCCTTCTTTAAGTTATAAAGAGCTAACACATCCCTATGACATAACTCCCTCCCTTTTTCCCACAAACGCCAACACTTGGTGCATTGCCCACATTGGGTTAGTATAAAATCTTATAACAGTGAATTGGCAAAGGGGAAAAGGAGTATAGGAAGGACTAACCAAGGTAACTAGAACGTCCCTATCTTTCCTTCCCTGATCCACCTGAGCGAGGTTGAGTAAGAAATTCCTAAAACCCGGCAAGCCTCCTTTGGCCTCAGTGCCTTTCCACGAAACCAATTGAACATAAATGAATATAAATACATTTCCATGTGAAAAAGGATTAACTACTAAAGGGCTATGCTAATTCTAGGTTTTAAGGGTTACACCTCTTTAACAAATTACTCCTCTATGGCCTACAAAGAAGTACTAAGGTTTCTTAATCTTAGTAAACATTTTTCTTGATTTACTTAAGACGTTTAAGGAATTGCTTAAGTAAGGGTCAAGCTTATGCCCTTAGGCAACTAATAGCGCTACACGGCTTTAGGGAGGTAAGATTTGTCGTCTTCTTTATCATGCTATTTCCTATAAACTTAAAATCAAATATTCCACAAAAGAAACATGCTTTCAAACATCTTAGTTGCCTATGACGGATCTGAACATTCGAAGAGAGCTTTAGAATACGCTAGCTATCTAGCCTCAAAGCTAGGTTCTAAACTGTTCATAGTAACTGTAGTAGACGTAAATAGTATATGGTATTTAGATGTTGGACCTTTACCAAATGAGATAGTAACTAATGTTAAGGAAAAATATAGAAGTGTTTTAGAGGAAGCTGTTAATAAAATGAAAGAACTTTCTATAAATGCTGAAGGACATCTCCTAGAGGGAGAACCAGCAGAGGAGATATTGAAGTTTGCCTCAACTCATCCTATACAATTAATAGTAACTGGCAGTAGAGGTCTTTCAAGAGTGAAAAAGATAATATTGGGAAGCGTCTCCTCCGAAATTGTTAATAATAGCACAATACCAGTTCTAGTAGTCAAATAATTCAAAATGTTTAAGAGCATCTATTTCATCTATAGTTAAACCCATCTCCTTTAATTCATTTTCCTCTATTTTCGATTCCTTAAGGCATTGAGCCACTATTTGCCACTCGCTATAAACTTTTAATTCCCTTTTAATTTCAATAAGTGACCTATCCATGTTTATAACTTTAAGTGTTAGGTTTTCATTACATTTAAGAGATATGTAAAGTAAAAGTAAGTTATAGATTCTCTTCCTAGTACCTTTGCGAACTACAATCGTTATATTCTTTAACTTCTTAGGTTCCTCTCTTTTCATAGTCCTAATCAATTCATTAAATTGAGATATATCAATCTCTATAATAAACTTTTCCCCTCTTAAGACCTCTTCATAAATTCTTTTCAATCCTGACAAGAAGTTTTATTTTTATAAGGGATATAAAAACATTTATGTTTGCAATAAGAACAGAGAACCTTAAGAAGAGATTTGGAAGGTTCTTTGCGCTCAATGGAGTATCAATAAATGTTCCAATGGGGAAGGTTTATTCCCTTTTGGGACCTAATGGAGCTGGCAAAACAACTACCGTTGAAGTTCTTAATTGCATTCTAAAACATGATTATGGAAAGGTACAGGTTCTAGGTTTAGAGATACCTAAGGATTGCAAGGAAATAAGGAAGAGAACGGGTGTTTTACCTCAAGAATATAATGGTTTCACAGATCTAACTGTTAAGGAAAACATAGAATACTTCGCTAAGATTTATGGTGACTCCAAAGACCATGTAAAAGACATAATGAGGCTAATTAATATAGAAGATCTAAAGGACAAAAAGTTTGGCAAGTTGTCTGGAGGACAAAAGCGGAAAGTAGGAATTGCATGCGCACTAGTAGGAAACCCTGAAATAATTTTCCTAGATGAACCCACATTAGGGCTAGATCCCTTGGCGAGGAGAAATTTATGGGAAATAATTAAAGACTTAAGGAAAAACGGCATAACGATTTTCATGACCACGCACTATATGGAGGAAGCTGAAGTGCTCTCCGACATCGTTGCAATAATAGATAAAGGTGTTATAATTGAAGAGGGGAACCCCAAAGATATCATTGGTAAGTTAAAGGTTGGTAATCTAGAAGAGGCATACATCACAATAATAGGTGATACTTCAAATGAGAGATAGCCTCAGGAGGATAGTTGCTACACTAGTAGCTATAACAAAAGATAACTTATCTAATAGGATAACTCTATTCTTCATAATATTCTTCCCAATAATTTTGACATTAGTATTCGCATTAGTTGGTTATAGTTTCATCAATTCAACTATACCAACGGTCTATGTCATTAATAGCGCAGAAAGAGAAGGGAATAAACTAATAAATTACATTAATGCTTCTGGATTAGTTAACCTTATAGAAGTAAATAACATTTCCCAGATCCCTATAGGTCAGACTTACGTTATCATTCCAAATGGATATCCGAAAGATCGGGTAGAGATATATTATAGCAATGATATCATAGGAGAAAAGGTCTTTATGTTATTAAAATATATAATTAATAGCTATAATTCTAATAATATAGTAAATGGTGAGACTATTTCCACTTCTTTAAATCCCATTAGCTCTTTAATCATAGGTGCCATTGGAATAGCTGTTTCAGCTAACGCTCTTTTCGGGATAACAGGTGTTACTATAGGTTATGAAAGAGATAAGGTATTGCTGAGGTTAGCATCTTCACCTTTAAGGAATATTGAGTACTTGATAGCAATTGTTTTATATCAATTAATTCTAGCAACAATTTCCGTTTTAGTGATTCTATTTTCATCTTATATTATGGGATTAAAAATGACTATTTCTCCTATATTTATAATTCCCTTCTTGGAAGGGTTGTTTTTCTTTGGTGGGTTAGGAGGAATAATAGTAGGCCTAACACCAAGAGGAAAAATATTCTTAGCCAATGTAGTTTCAAACGCGTTATTCTTCCCGTTGATGTTCTTTAGTAATGCTGTAATTCCATCCTCTGCTCTTCCTTATCCGTTTTCAATCATAATAAATTTTAATCCAATATCAATAATAAATGATGCTTTCAGATACTTAATTTTATATAATAATATAAATGATGGTCTTCTCTACTCATTTGAGATCTTGCCATTTTCTATTATATTCATTGCCTTAGGAGCTAAACTGGTTAAATTGAGGGAGGTGTGAGAGTTATGAAAATTAGATGCCAGCCAGAGCTGACTTCCTCTTATTGTAGAAGAGTTAAGGTTTCCCCGAGAAGCTTATAGTTCTCATTATTAATTCCAGATCACATCTCTCATTTAAGGGAAAGCGAGGTGAATAAGAGGCCTATACTAACTAAATTGGAAGGTCTTTGTAATCATGAAATCTACAATCTTTTATTTTTCTAAAACACAAATTAAATCATGGAAAGGATAGACCCTTGGGGAGGTATGCTTATTAGAGATTATAAAAAGCTCATTGAGGAGTTTGGAATATCTGATTTTAAACCTTTATTAGGTGAAATAGAGAATCCCAGTTTATTAATGAGAAGAGGGGTTATTTTCGGACATAGGGATTTTGATAAATTCATATCTTCGTTAAGAAAGGGGGAGAAGGTAGCAGTTGTTTCCGGAATTATGCCCTCTGGCTCATTACATTTAGGTCACAAGATGGTCTTAGATCAACTTGTTTATTATCAAAGACTTGGAGCTCATATTTTCTTACCTATAGCTGATGCTGAGGCATATTCAGTGAGGGGTCTTGAAAGAAATGAGGTAATTAACTATGGAGTGGAAATAGTAGCTCATGCAATTGCACTAGGGCTACAAAAAGATAAATTAACAATATATTTTCAAACAAATTATAAAAAGGAATATTATAGATTAATTCAAATTTTTTCAAAAAAGGTCACAATGAACGAAATGCAGGCAATATACGGTGATTTAGAACCAAGCAAGATAATATCTTCATTGACTCAGGCAGCGGATATCTTACATCCACAGCTTAAGGAATTCGGAGAGTTTAAGCAAGTTCTTGTGCCTGTGGGGGCTGACCAAGATCCGCATATAAGACTTACAAGGGACTTAGCGCAAAGAACTAAGAGGGAATTGGGATTTAATGAACCGGCTTCGACATACCATAGATTAATGAGTGGACTAGATGGGGGAAAAATGAGCAAGTCTAGACCTGATTCAGTAATTTACCTATTAGAGGATGAAGACTCTATAAAACAAAAAATAAAAAAGGCGCTAACTGGAGGGAGGGCTAGCATTGAGGAGCAAAAAGTAAAAGGAGGCGAACCTTGGAGGTGTATGATATATGAACTCTACCTATATCATTTAGTGCAAGAAGATGATGTATTAATTTCTATTTTTAATGATTGTGTGAAAGGGAAGCTTCTTTGTGGTCCTGATAAGGAATATGCAATTGAGAGATTAACTAAATGGGTAGAGCAATATAAACACAAATATGAGAAAGCTAAAGATAGGGTTCAAGAATACGTTGATTTACCTACTTTTTAATTGCTTTTAGTAAATTTCTTAAACCTGCTCACTAGCTCATACACCTTTGGTGCGTTCTCAGAATATAATCTTATTCTGTATGATGTAGCGTTATTATTACCTAGTCTAGCTATTATTTCTACATATTTTTTCTCCTCGTTTAATTTTATTTCTGATGTTGCCAAGTGAAGCGCATGTAATGTTATTCTGTTAGCTGCTATAACCTCTAACCCTTTATCTTTTATTATGTAAGTAAAGCCAGCTACTGGCATTCCTCCAAGCTTGTTTAACCTCCTTGTTTGGATTCTTGACATTACAAATGAGATAGCAAAAAACGTTTCGTAAAGAGCTAAGAATGATAAAAAGAAGAGAAATTTGTTTTCCATTAAAACTGGATCACTGTTTATAAACCCTATTACATGCGGATAAACTAATAGCAGTACTATTAAATAAGCAAAAGTTATACCTAGTGAAGACATAGCACTTTTAGCATAGGAATTTAACTCATTTATAAACTCCTTATCATTCTCCATTACCTTTTTTGAATCCTTTTCCTCATGTAATTTCCTCTTAGACTGCACAACTTCTCTTAACAGATCCCTATCCTTTAGCATGGGATTTGTCCTATAAATTAAAAACCCAGTTATAGACATCATTACTAATGCATATACAATATAAAAAATGAAGAAGTATGATGGATAATAGGCATTAATTAGCGAGAACAATATTATCATAACTTGGTTTAAAGCTATTAATTTTCTAGACTGAGTGACTGGAGATGACATGTTAATTATATCTCTACCTTCCGTATTTAAATTTTTAAATGACTTTTAATAATCCCTTATATTCTAGATAGAAGGACTTAACTATTTCTACATTATGCCCTTCCATGATTAGTTTTAACATTCTCTATAATCATAATAATTAAAGTAATTAACTATATTATATCGCATAATTATTTCAAGGAGGGGTTAAAATGGAATTGGTTCTTGTTATTTTGTTGAACTAGTAATAATTGATTAGGAACTTTAAATGACCTTCATTATAAAAGAATTTGTTCCTTTTTATATAGGAGAGGTCTTAAATTACTAAGCACAGCTCATTCAGGAACTTAAAAATGATTAAAATGAAGGAGAAAGAACTAATAGTCTAAATCTCATCTCCATGATTAAACCGTCAAATTCCCCCTTAATGTTAGATAATCTATACCTTTAATGGTTAAGTATGTTACTTTCACTATTCACTAATATTATAATGCATATTATGTTATTAAGTAAACCTATAAGATTTTAAAATTAATAGTATATATTGGAAAAATTTAAATGGCTTTAAGCGCCTTCCTTATGAAGATAGGAGCTTCTTCATACTTCACTTTTTTCACCTTCTCATTATCAAATATCTTGGTTTCCTGTCCTTCTAAATATAGTGTGGTTAACTTGAATACTTGGATATAAGATTTACCCCTGTCAGTCACTAATGACGATATATAATATTCCCTTTTTCCCTTCTGAACGTTAAAGATTTCCTCTTTGACTACTTTTTCCATGACTTTTCGGTATTTACATATTCTTTTCCCTTTTTATTTCTTCCCATAACGGAATAATGGGTATCAAGATAATTACAAGTAAAGTTAGAATAAACAAGTATATTTGATTTGAGAAAACTAAGTTATTAGCTGTACTTTGGTTACTTGTTGAATTTGTAATTGGAACTAATGAACTATTAGCGGAATAATTAAGAGACACATTCTTAATATAGGAATCGTAAATTAAAAGTCTAGATATGGCTTCCTCAAGTATATTAAATGCAGGAAATGTCTGGTTAGCATTAATTAAATATAATGAATAGGAAGTAAAACCAGCTATACTAGGAGGTACTACTTGTAAATGTGATGAAAGGAAGTTACTAATGTTAATTAAATTCAAATCGAGTTCTTTAGATGGAATTTCCCCAAAAGCCTCATGAAATAGTAGGATGGAATAATAGATAACCTTATAGGAATAATAAATAGAAAATAAATAGTTTTTATTATCAAAGTACCTATATGCTAAGCTCATATTATTACTTAAGTAGTTCATTATTTGAGGAGAAGAAGCTGATAATGAGTTCAGATAATTTAAAACCAAAGATGCAATTGAAAGCGCTTTATAGGATAAAAGGCTTAAGTTTATTTGTTGCCCACTATTAGTGATTAAATTCAACCAGCTTAAAGTTATATTAAAATAAAGTATGGCTAGATCAGAATAAAACAATGACCCAGAAAAGTTCCCTTCATTAAAGTAGTGCTCCGCTTGAGTAAGGAAATAATTAGATTCCCTGTATCTGTCTAATGCTGTAATAATTGAATCTATAGTCATTATACTTGCTGAAGTAAAGTTAGGAAAACTTAACTTGTTGATTAAACTTTTGGCTTTATTTAATTCTAAGAGTGCTTTAGTAGAATTTTGAACGCTTTCCCTCTCAAAGAAATCTACTATTTTGGCTAATAGCAACGATGAAGCTATATAGAACATTCCCTTTTCAGCATATTGACTTACCTCCCCAATACTTTTATTTTGAGAAATATTTAAATAATAATTATAGAGTTTTAAATAAGCTTGTTTAAATAATAATTGACTTAAGTTGATTTGCTTTAGGGCTATTTTAGATCCAGTGTAATAATTGTAAGACTGAAAGATTGTATAAATTGGCAGTAATGAAGGTTCTGACTTGCTGTAAGCTTGAAACTCTGACCAAGGAACTAAGAATGCAGTAATATTACTAGTTTTTGCTGCTAATATCTTTTGATTTAACCCTCCTATAGGTCCTACAGTCATATCCGGATTTATCATTCCAGACATAGTTATTGAATTGTTCATGTATTTCTCATTCCTTAATGCAATAATTGCAGTGGTTATTAATGCGCTTGCACTTGGTCCATTTACATCATCTGAGGGACTTAAGAAATTTATGTTTACACCGAACTTACTTGAACCCGTGACCAATTGTGCAATTAAGTAAGCTACTAAAGAGGAATATATAGTCTGATCTCCTATTGTTTTTGCTCCTGTAATTACTAGCTTTGGTGTTTTTGTAATGCTTACTTCTATCTGTGTTATGACACCTTGGTTATTATTCGTAACTGCAGGGACTTTAAGGATTGTTGAAGATATTACATTAGGAACTAGTAGAGCGAGCACCAATACAAGCCCTAATATTTTCATTTTCTTATTCCTTCTACATCATTATTGGATTGAAGCTAAAAATTCTCGCGTTATCTATAAAACATATATTGATAAAAACTCGCTAGTAATTCTATAACAGTTAAGTTATTTTTATTCTGGGATCCTCCTTTACTATGTTTAACACTATACTAGTAAATGTTCTCTCTACTTTTGGATTCTTTAAAACTTGCTTCAAGAAGTTATCGAGTTCGTCTGTTCCCCTAAATTTAGATATAACTATTACGTCATATTCCCCTATAACATCATATACAGCAATTACGTTATTATGTTGCGCCATTTCATTCTCAAATTCAACTAAATGCTTTCCATCAACTTTAATCATTATAATAGCAGTTAAATCGAAGCCCAGTTTAGTATAATCGATTAAAGACGTGAATCCCCTAATAATCCCAGACTGAACTAGTCTCATTAACCTGTTATGTAGTGTAGCTGGAGACACATTCATTTCTTCTGCTAATCTCCTCAAACTAGTCCTTGCATCTTTTAACAATTCAATTAGTAATTTCCTATCTGTTTCGTCCAGCTCTACTTTATACCTAGACATAGATTTCTCAATAAATTTATTGTCCAGATTTAAAAGTTTTTAATAACTTCAAGAATTACATGAAAACAATTTATGTAATTTAAGTGTTTACTTCTTTTCCTCTTCCTCCTCATCGGGTCCTTCAGTATCAATATTAATAACATTTCCTATGTTTTGATCTTTTATTATAAATTTACTCCAAGTAATATATCTTTTCATTACTATCGAAATTTTTCCCGCAGCCCTCTTAGGAATACATTCTGTACTTACTGTCTCTCCAGTATCTAATTTCGCAACCACTTTAGCTCTTGTTTCCTTGTCATCACACCACATGAAATTAACATCAACTACTCTCCCAAAGAATACCAAAGACTCTAAGTCCCTTGCCTTCATAGTTCTTATATTTTCCTCACTCATATATTATCATATAACTATGGGGTATAGTTTAATAATTTTTGGGAAAGCTTGATTAACTTTGCGATAACCTTATCAAAATATGAAGAATAAAATTAAGGAAGATGAAAACAAGATCTTATTTGGAATTAATTAGGCTTCATAATGTTGTAGGGTCATCATTAGCTTGTGCTTCTGGATATTTAATAACTGGCGCCACAAATTCTTTTTACCTTTTAATTTCCTCTTTAGTAGTTGCCTTAATCGCTGCGAGTGGGTATGTAATAAATGATGTCTTCGACGTTAAGGCAGATACTATTTCTAAACCTTGGAGACCCTTAGTATCAGGGAAAATATCCATTAAAGAGGCTAAAGTTATTTATTACTTATTAACTTTAATGGGAAATTTAATGTCAATAATCTTGGGGCTTTTACCCTTACTTTACTCCATTGCAACAACATTTCTCTTATTTTCATATTCGAAATTAATAAAAAAGATGGCAATCATGGGTAATTTGCTTGTAGCCTTCACTAGCGCCTCTTCCTTCCTTTTTGGTTCAATTGTAGCTATAGAAAAGGGCTTAGGTGTGTATAATGAAATTATCTTGGTAGCATTCCTATATATCTTCCTATTTACATTAATTAGGGAGATTGCAAAAACAATAGAAGACGTCGAAGGAGACAAAGTATTGGGGGCAAAAACAATAGCTATATTATTAGGAGAAAATAGAAGCGGAGAGGTTGTCGGATTTTTATTATTAACATTAATTATTATTAGTCCAATACCTCTATTCTTAAAGACGAGTATAGCTTACTTAATTCTTTTAATTCCAATGAATATATTTAACTTGATTAGTTGCTACTATATGCTTAGAAATCCGAAAATCCACTCCACAAAGGTTAGAAGTCTACTAAAGATTTCAGCGTTTATTGGAATTTTTGCATTCTTCTTTATGGCAATAGGTTTTTAAACAACTTTTCTCCTACTTGACTCCATAATCTTCCTTTTTTCTAACATATATTTGCTATCCTCCTCTTTATCCAAATTCTTTATGAAAGAAAAACCCAATATGAAGTTAGAACTGGATATTAATTTAACTTCTCCTTCAGCAACAAGCTCATTTTCTTCAAATTGGCTACCTACTTTAATTTCCCTATCTTCTCCATTGACCCTCAATGCAATCTTTTGCCTCTCACCAGATAATAAAAGAAGCTTGATAATTGATCTGTCCTTCAAATCGAATTTAATATCACTGATAATCTTTGGACCTATTTTATATTCATAAAAACTATTATAATTTGGTTCACCTGTTTCTCCGAAAAGAACTAGATTGTTAACAACTATACTTTTTGTCCCTGTATATTTAATCCTAAAGTTTACGAAGTTACTAAGATTCAATAAACTTGATATATCATAATTGAAAACGCATAGTTTTCCCAGACCACTTTTTACGCAGAGAGAGGGCTTAAATTCCCTAGTTATTACAAAATCATTAATCCATAAAATCCAAGAATTGTAATCATTGTTTGTGGTCACAAATACAGAGGCTATTGCTTTTTTATAGTTATGAGTCCTTATTAGCGCCAATTCAACCTCTCTTTCTTCGAAGTTCAGGATTCTCATAACGCTATAACAATCCAAGGTAGCTTTTGAGTGTCCATTCACCTCTAATGAAAACATTCTATCTAATCAATCAATGAAATTATTAAATTTTTATGCAAAGTTAATGTGAGGACATGAAGAGGGTTATGCCCTGAAGAACTAATTGAACTCCAAAGGCTGCTATTATGATAGCAGTAAACCTTCCTACAGCTACTGTTCCTGTTCTTCCTAACACCCTTATGAGTAATGGTCCTATTAATAATACTAAATAAGTTGATATTCCAGCTATTATAGCTCCTATAACAATCTCTAACAGAGAATAATTTATAGAAAAAGATATTAAGGCAGTCATGGTACCAGGTCCCACTATTAATGGTGTGGCTATTGGAGTTATTACAACCTCTTCAAGGCTTTGAGAGGTGAATTTTAGAGATCCAAAGCCTCCTAAGGTATCTATCCCTAATGCTACTAATATTATTCCCCCTGCAATGTAAAGTGATATAGGTGAAAGTCCTAGAAAGTCCAATAAAGGCTTACCTATCAGTGAAAATATTAGTAATAAACCAAATACAGCTGTCATAATTTTATTCGACAAGTAATTCCAACTAACTTTCTTATTTGAGGAAATGAGGTTTTCGTAGTAATTTAATATTATTGGTAATACAGCAAATGGATCCATTATAGCAAATAGCTTTGCTGCTATTACTAAGACGGATTCATAAAATTGATCCATAGTAATGCGAGATATTAAACGTAGTAATTTAATTTTTAGCGTCTGCTTGAAAGTTATTTATTCCTTACTAAACTATAACATCCCTCTCCCTTTCTTATTATATTCCTCCTAATTAATTCATCTATAACTTCTTCCGGGTTCCTAACTCCTATTGCTTTTAACTCTTTAATTGCCACAATTTCACCAACTGAAATGTTACTTTTAAAATACCTTATCGCTTTCTCCAAATCCTCTTCCATATGATTAAGCAAAGAGGAGGGGATATCAATTTAACGGTTAATTTAAAGGATAGGAAGCTTTTAAATCATTTATATTTTAATATCTTCAAAAATATCTTCTTATTAAGAAATATGTATTAAAGAATTATGCTATTTAGCTATTTACTATGCTAAGAATTGGTATAAGGGAGATAATAGTTATTTCACTTGTTTCTACACTTTCGTTATTAATCATTTCACGTGATTCATAATCAAGTGGAGGCTTATCCTTAAACCAAAGGCTTTACTCCTTGAGGGCGTGAGTATCCTTAGGGGCAGGGGAGCTCACGTTTTGTCATTCCAATCCTTATGAGAATTATATGAGAATTACGTTTATTGAAAGTCAACTTCATTATAATGAAATGCAAATCAAGTAAGCAAAAGCCTTTCCAGTGAAAAGGGACCAAGCCCCTTCTACAGCTTGAGATATGTTTATTAACAAGTAAAGGACTAGACGTCTTAACATAACTTATTGTCCTCATATAAATATATTAAATATAGTGAAATTTGTATTCAAAAATAATATTAAGCGAGGAGGATAACCTCGCCTAACACCCTTAATAATTCTACCAAACAAAAAAGTTATCTTATATCTAGGGATAGAAATGCAGTTTCGAGGATTCTCAAGATCCTTATTAGATACTTTCTATCCGTTAATGATAGTTTGATTAATTTGCTTAACCTTAAAATCTAGTAAACATGTATTACATGAAAATATGCCAGCAGAAAGTAAAGATGAGAATGAAACTAAAACCGTAACAATAAGAGGTGTTAATAAGGAGGTTTATAATGAGGTAGTTAGACTTTCAAGAGAAATAGGGAAAAGTGTTGGAGAAATAACTAATCAGGCATTAACTCTTTTCCTTTCAATAGCTAACGAGGCTAGCAGGGCAATCTCAAGCGTTGGAGGGGGAGTAGTGGAAACTGGAAAGGCATTTATAGAAGGTTTTAGAGAGAGCAGGAAAGATATAACAATAATTTCTAACATTGACGAAATGGAAATAAGCAAGGATGAGTTAATTTCGTATGGTAAACCAATTTCCTTCAGGAACATAAAGCGACTTACTTTTACAGATATAGATCAAAACACGTTTGAAAATTACATTGATTCCTTAATTTCTATAGAGGAGTTAGTAATACCAAGTTCAGTAAATAAGCTTAAGTTACTCCAAAGAAGTAGATTTATTAAAAGAATAGTTATAAATAAGTAAATATTTTATAATATTTTCTTAATATGTTTAAATTATTTAGTTTTAAAAATGATATAACAAGTAAGCTATCTAAATTCCCCCTTATATAGAATCGTAAATAGAGAAATAGCACTACTTATGATAGGTTATCATAGAAGATAGACTTCGGGTGCTAAATATAGTTTTTAAGGAGGTATACGATGAGCTTCCTTGAAGGTGCAAGTTATTAATGAAGTAATTCGCTGTAAAAATAAAACACGATGAGGAGTCCTCTTAACAATTATATATAGAGTTATATCATGATAACCTTACTATCTGGAATAATTAACTAAAAGACTAAGGGAAAAGAATCATTGTAGTGTCTTTGCAAATCAGGAGTAATTAAACAATAAGAATATTAAGGCTTATTAATAGTATTAATCTTACAGTGGTAATGTTGAAGTTCTGTCCTAAATGCAATTCCATTATGATTCCTAGAGGTAATCTATTTAAATGTAATAAGTGCGGCTATGAGATTGAAAAAAATGCACAGGATATAAATAAATATAAGGTCTCGAGTAATATTAGTCACTCAGAAAAAGAAAAAATAATAATTCTAGAAAACGTAGAAAACATTCCTACTGGATCTCAAGTTATCAAAGGAGAAATCTCTTGTCCCTCTTGTGGTAACGACCAAGCATATTTCTGGATACTTCAGACTAGGAGAGCTGATGAACCACCTACTAGATTTTATAAATGCACCAAATGCGGAAAGGTTTGGAGAGAATATCAATAAACCCCTCTAATAGACTTTTTTATTTTAACTATTTCCCCGGTCTCCAGCTCCATGGCCTCCTCTCCCGAGACCATCATTTTACCTATAGCAATTAGTTCGTCTCTGCTGCTAACAACTATTACTTCATCTCCCCTTCTCAGGCTTTTATCCACATCTATAACAAATCTAGCGAAAACGCTTTTCCCTTCCTTAACGAAGGGTACTGCTTCATTACTAACTATTACCCTGAGGCTCGGCGGTTTTAACCCTAATAATTTAGTAGCAGATAAATGAGTTAATGAGAACAAGCCGTCTCTTGCCCTTAAGACTAGAAATAATTCATTATTAATATATATATATCTTATTTTTTTAGTTTTTCTAGATTTTTTAATCTTTATATCACCGCTTATATTTTTAAAAAGGAGATCAGCCGCTTCAAAGCCGAACTGATAAGAGGCAATATGATATAAAGTTAATAAATCACTTACCAATAACCCCTTCTCTCCCAATTTATGTTCCTTAATCTTTTCTTGGATATGTATTTAAAGGCTTCTAGAAAATCCTCCATTTCTATAACTGTTTTGCCCTTCCTTATTGCAACTAGTCCTGCTTCAGTGCATAGATACTTAATATCTGCACCAGTAAATCCAGCAGTTATTTCAGCTAACTTGTTAACGTTAATGTTGTAAATCGACATTCTGCTCAAGTATATATTGAATATCTTTATTCTACCGCTAAAATCAGGCAGACCTATCTCGATAATTCTGTCAAATCTACCAGGCCTTAGTATTGCAGGATCTAGAATGTCTATTCTGTTTGTAGCACCTATAATTTTAACCTTGTCAAGAGGATCAAACCCGTCCATCTCTGCCAGAAGTTGAAGCATAGTTCTATGAATTTCCCTTTCGCCATTTGTAGTTATATCCAGTCTCTTTGAGGCAATGGAATCTATTTCATCTATAAAGATTATTGAGGGTGCTTTGCTTCTAGCCATCCTAAATATTTCCTTCACGAGTCTTGCTCCTTCCCCTACGTATTTTTGAGCAAGCTCTGAGGCAACCAACCTAATGAAAGTAGCCTTGCTCTCAGTTGCAACTGCCTTTGCTAGCAACGTCTTACCTACCCCAGGTGGACCGTAGAGAAGAACTCCCTTTGGGGGCTCAATCCCAAGCCTCATAAAGTGCTCAGGATTAGTTAAAGGCAATTCAATGACTTCTCTTAATTCCCTAATTTCCTCGTCTAATCCTCCTATTTCTTGGTAATTAACATTAGGTCTTTCAATGACTTCGAATGCCCTAATATATGGGTCATAGATCTTAGGTAGTATATCAACTATTGCAGATCCCCTTTGATTTAAAGCTACTATATCTCCAGGCCTCAATTTTTGCACATTCAATTTTGATGAAACAGAAACAATTAAATTGGGACCGCTGCTGCTTTTAACAATAACCCTTCCATCTTCTAATACCTCCATTACTATAGCTTCTATTAAGGGAGGAGTAGACGATTTCTCTACTTCAGACTTGTAAAACTCAATTTCCTTTTTCAGCTTCTCGTTCTCTATTTCAAGTTCCTTCAGCCTGTCCTCCAAAAGCTTTATATAATCATTTTGGGTTCTGTTGGTAATATCACCTTCATATTCCAAGCTATCCACACAGAAAATGTTTGATTATAAAATAAATAACATCTAGTGCTAATAGTAAATAGGTGTTCCCTAAAGTTGCAAGGAGGAGCATACTGCGAGATGTGTGGACAGTCAACAAACATCAATAGCCTTTATATAGTTGAGATAGAGGGTACTACCTTAACTATTTGCCCTAGATGCTTAAACAAATTAAGAAATCCAAAAATAGTTGGTAAGGGTATAAAACAGGAAAAAACGAAGAAAGTCCAGAAAGTTGTTCAAAAGCAACAGAGAAAAACTACTAAAAACCTAGAATTAGAGCTAGTTGATGATTATTCTCAGAAAATAAAGAGTGCTAGGGAGTCAACTAACATGACTCAAGAAGATCTGGCAAATAGGTTAAGAGTTTCAGTTAACATAGTTAAGAGAATTGAGTCAGGGAGGCTCAAACCCCCTCTGGATTTAGCAAGGAAAATTGAAAACATATTAAAGATAAAGATCCTACAACCAGTTGTAGATAGGATAGAGCAAGAAGTTAATAAAGCTGAAAATGAATTAACTCTAGGTGATGTAGCGGAAATTAAAAGAAAGTAATAGTTGAATTTAGTATGAAGGCAATCCTAGTGGTGCCTAAGGATCTAATGGATCTACAGGAAGCAGAGGAATTATGTGAAACTGCTAATTATCAAGTTATTTTTAAGCTTCTTAAAGGTAAAAGAATCGATAAGAACTATTATTTAAATAAAAATGAACTGAGTTTATTAAAAAACAAGGATTTAGATAGTACAACTCTAATAATTTATGATCTATTAAAGCCCAGACAGTTCTCTAATTTGATGAGAGAACTAGGGGTTGAAGTACTTGACAAAGTATTGCTATTATTAAATGTCTTTGCCTTGCATTCTGGATCAAAGGAAGCTGAGTTACAAATAGAGTTAGCAAGATTAAAGTACGAAATGCCAATAATTAAATATATAATAAATATAAGTAAGAGAAAGGAATTGCAAGGACCAATAGGTGGTGGTAAATATGGTTTTGATAAATATTATAAAATGTATAGGACTAGGGAAGCTAGGATAAAGACGGAACTGTGGAAGATTAAGGATAGAAATACCAAATTGATAGAAAATAGGAAAGTAAACGGTCTTAAACAAGTTGTATTGGCTGGGCATACAAATGCAGGCAAGACTTCGATATTTAATAAACTGACACAATTAAATATGCCTACAGGAGAAGATCTTTTCACCACTATAACTCCCAAGAGGAGGAAGATTTCTATAGCTGGTCTTAATTTCTTGCTAGTAGATACTGTGGGTTTTATAACAGATGTACCTCCTCAAATTATTGAGTCATTTCACTTAACATTGGCCGAATTAATGTTTTCAGATGTAATTTTATACGTTCTAGACTCATCTTTAAGTGAGGATAAACTGACTTCCAGGATAAAAAGTGGTTTTCAGTCAATGAGGGAAATAGGAATCTCTGGAAGGCCTCTCCTATTATTATTAAATAAAATTGATTTAATCAGTCCAGTAGAATTAGAGAGAAAAATAAAACTTAGCCTAGATATTAGCAAAAAATTATTTAATCCTATAATTAATGTAATCCCTATCTCAGCTAGAACAGGGAAGAACTTCGAATTATTAAAGGATGCAATTCATAGGTCATTGGTGGAATGAATTATGATTTATGTATTGAGGTTAGGACATAGACCAGGACGGGATAAAAGAATTACCACCCACGTTGCTTTAGTTGCACGTGCTTTCTGCTGTGACGGGATTTTTATAGAGGGGAGAGACGAGTCAATACTAAAAAGCGTTGAGAAAGTGAAGAAGAGGTTTGGAAAAAAAGGTTTTCTAGTAGATTTTACCAATTCTCCAAGATCATTATTAAATGAGCTAAGACATAGGGGTTTTACTTTAGTTCATTTAACTATGTATGGAATAAGCATAGATAACATTATTGAGAAACTAAAGGGGAAAAACATACTAGTTATCGTAGGATCTGAAAAGGTTGAGAGATATTATTATGAAGTAGTGGATTACAATGTTTCAGTAACTAACCAACCACACTCGGAAGTTGCAGCGTTAGCAATTTTCTTAGATAGACTTTTTAGTGGTAGGGAACTATATAGTAAATTCGAGGATGCAGAATTTCTCGTGATTCCAAGTGAAAGGGGAAAGAAGGTGGTGAGGATTGGAAAAGAAAAAGAAGGAAAGGGTACTAATTGAGCTTTCTGAAAGACTCTTTGGAGAAGAGGCAAGAAAAATAGTAGAGTACTTATTAAAAAATGAAAGCGAGATAACTGACGAGCAAATATCCCAGAAGCTAGACATTAAGATAAATAATGTTAGAAAACTACTTTACTTGCTTTCAGAACACAAAATTTTATACTATAAGAGAAGTAGGGACAAAGAAACTGGATATTATGTTTATTATTGGAGGCCAAATTTAGAGAATTTAGATGAAATTTTGGTTCATAGGAAAATGCTAGTATTATCCAAATTGGAGGCAAGGTTAGAATATGAGAAGAACGCTCCTTCATACGCCTGCACTCAAGACTACAGCAGATATAGCCTAGAGGAAGCAATGAAATATGATTTTAAATGTCCAAGATGTGGAGGCGGGATTGATTATTACGATAGCTCTAATTTCATAAGAAAGCTTGAAGAAAGGATAAATAAACTAAGGGAAGAGATTGGTAATGAAATCAAGAGGAGAAGTTCTTGACTTGTTCTCGGGAGCAGGAGGCTTTTCTTTTGGATTTAAGGAGGTCGGGCTCAAGATAAGAGCTGCTATCGAGATTAATAGCGCGGCTACTAAAAGCTATAAAGTAAATTTCCCTGAATCAATTGTCATTCAGGAGGATATAAGAAATCTAGGCGTAAAGGAAGTGAAAGAGCTTGTAGGGGATGTAGAGGTGATAATAGGTGGTCCCCCATGCGAAGCATTCACTGGTGCGAACCCTAGGAGGTTAAAGGATCCACTTGAAAGGCTATATATTGATGAAAGGGGAAAGCTTATATTAGAGTTTATTAGATTTGTTGGAGCCCTTAAACCTAAAATTTTCGTAATGGAAAATGTAGTATCGTTAATGGATAGAGAAATAAAGGAGGCAATAAAGGGGGAATTTTCCCACTTAGGCTACGAAGAGGTTTACTTCAACGTATTGGAGGCCTCAGCTCTAGGAAATCCATCAAGGAGGAAGAGGGTCTTCATCTCGAATATTGAAATAGAGGAGCCTAAGGCGACTAAAAAGGTTAGTACATGTGATGCAATAAAAGATCTACCTCCTCCTTCTCCAGATTTCCCAAATCACGAATATCAAGAATTACCAAGAAAATATATGCAAAAAGTAACAATGTTAAAGCAAGGACAAAGCTTAGGTTGGTATAAGGGATATAAGAGGAACATCCCAATTTATAAAAGATTAAGTTGCGATGATATAGCTCCTACCGTAATGGGCAATTCTAGATTCATTCATCCACTAGAGGATAGAATGCTAACTGTGAGGGAACAAGCTAGATTGATGAGCTATCCAGATCATTTCATCTTTATTGGAAATAAGGACGAACAATATAATCAAGTAGGGGAATCAGTCCCACCTATTTTAGCTAAATATATAGCTGAAATTGTGATGGAAAGATTAAAAGACATTTGAGTTATCTGTTAAATAGGGTTTAGGATTGAACATAAATGTTAAAAATAAAAGAATTTTGATCACTGCCTCATCAAGGGGGATAGGGTGGGGAATAGCTAAGGTTTTTCTACATGAAGGAGCTTATGTCTTTATGTGTGCTAGGCATCTAGAGGATTTAAGAGATGTGAAGGAGAATTGGGAAAATGCATATATATATTATTGTGACCTAACAGATCAATCCTCTTTAGAAGTATTGATAAATTCTATAATTAAAGAAAAGGGAGGGATTGATGTCTTCATTCATAATACTGGTAATCCAGATAATGAGCCGTCCACATTCTTTGAACTTCAGGACAGTGATTGGGATTATTCAATTAAGTTATATTTATTAAGTGCAATAAAAATTATTAAATTAATATATAAGTATATGATTTCTAATGGATTTGGAAGAATAGTCTTCATATCATCATACACAGTAAAGGAACCTAGTGTTTATCTATCATTGGCTGACGTAAGCAGAGCTGGAATAATACAATTGACTAAGGTCCTATCAAGGGAGCTAGGTAAGTATGGGATAACTGTAAATACTATCCTCCTAGGTTCCTTTGAAACACCTGGAGCTAAGAGAACGATAGCCAAATTAGCGAAGAGATTAGGCGTAGATTTTAAGAAAGTTTGGGAAGAAGAGGTAATAGCCCCTACTTCAGTTAAGAGGATTGGAATAGTTGAGAAGGATTTAGCTCCACTATTAGTTTTCTTGTCCTCCGAGTACTCTAGCTATATTACTGGATCTATAATTACAGTAGATGGAGGAGTTATGAGAACGTATTAGTCGCGCTAAATATTTTAAGTCATAAAATTATTTTCACGATGAGGGCCCGTCGTCTAGCCTGGTTAGGACGCCGCCCTGACGCGGCGGAAATCCTGGGTTCAAGTCCCAGCGGGCCCATGAATTCATGATTTACAAAAAATGAAAACTTAGCCCTTCTAATGTAGGGAACTTCTGGTTTTATATGAGAATATCAGAGGACTAGTTCCGATAACTCTTAGTGGAGTTAAAACGTACAAAAAAGGTTAAAGATTTTCATGACATAATTATCTATGCCAACTCTTTTCAAGGAAAACCTATTAGTTCGACAAGCACACATGCTTTAATTTTGTTCATCAATGCACTACTATTTCTCTTTAGTGTAATGATACAGCGTGAACTGGGTCCTTTTTCATATCATCGAATATTGATAATGAGGTGAACGATGCTGCTATGGTGGCTAATCAGACATTTTCCTTATAGTTACAATAATATTTAATAAAATTTAATAATTAATTATTCTATAATGATAAAATATTTATATCATATATCAAAATATTCTTTGGGCAGTTAATAAAACATCTTCCCTCTTCTATATACATAACGCAATCTAATAAAGGGATATTAGGAGGATCTGGCAAAGGTTCAGGTTTCCTTTTTCCTATGTATATCCATTTGAGCTTATTCTCACTTATAATCTTATACCAATATTTTCCTATATATAAGTATTTCTTCTTCCCCTTATTTACAATGTGATAGGGTTTTAGGTAATATCCAGTTGACTTTATTTTTTCATTATAGTCATATATAGATCTCTTTATATTACTTAGGATGTTTGATAGGCATTCCGAATAATTGTCAACAACAATCATTGAAATAATTTATGTTATGTAAGTTATTAAGACTTTATATTTATATGGAGTTATGTTAAAGAGAGGAAAGCACTGAATAATGTTAAAGTTTAATAACCGCAAAACCTTAAAGTCCTAATTTAACTGAAACACGTAATGATAGACATCTGTCTTAAAATTAGGGAGGACATTAGGATATTCCTTTCTTACCCTCAAGGATTATTGCTCAGAATTAAGGAGGGGGAAGAATCTAAGTTATTAACCTATATAGCTGAACAGGGAATTGATTTAAACAAAATAGTATCTGTTGGAGATGTCGTTAGTAATACATTTATTAATAAAGGGATAGAGCCATTTGCTTATGTTTTTGATGGAAAAACTAAAAGAAATGCGAAAAGTAAAAGCTTAAGCTTTAATTACAAAGTAATTAACCCTCAAGGATATATATGCATGAATGCAGTTAGAACAATTAGGCGTGTTTCAAATGATGGGGGTGGAATATACGTAGAAGGAGAGGATGATTTGCTAGCTATACCTTTTATAAATTTTCTAGATGATAAATATGTCCTTTATGGACAACCAAACAAGGGCGTCGTAATTATTCAACCAGACTACTCAATGAAGGAAAGAGCTAAACTTATATATTCTTCTTCTTATATAGAATATTTAGAATTAAAGGAGGAGAGATAAAATTAGAATCAGTCCTGCGCAGGTTCATCATAACTCAGACCTTCCGAGCCTCCTCATTTTACTACCAATGCAAATCTGTAAGGTCTCTCAACACCTACAAGGTGAGCTGCTGAGGACTTCTCCAGATCAAAGACTATTATAAGTCCTTCCCATTCATCAGATAACTGAGTAGATCCACATACTAAACACTTTTCCAGCCCAGGAGGAACTAACGCCTTACATAATTTACATGCCCTAAACCTTGTTGAAGTTTTACTCCTTTTGGACACGGAAATCTAATAAGGATTGTTCTATGCCAATTTATTTTTATTTGAAACATGTATCTCCTTATAGTTTAAAAGGGCAAGCTTTATTTGCAAACGTTCTTATTAGCTTTCACGATATATCCAGCTTCCATTAGGAGAGAGGGCTATTATCTCCATTTAAAGCAGTTAGTACTTTGAACTGACTTCCTCCCCTCCATAAATTGCTGGGGTCCCCCTCATCGATTAGGGCATCATTTGAGGGGCAGTTGAGGGGGTAGAGAACCCTCCTCCCATTTAAGTTATTGCAATAACGTAGCAATCGTTTTCATAACTACAATTATAGCAGTGAAAACATAACCAATCCCATTTTCTTTCCACATTTTGGGGAAGAAACTGATGAATAACGAGGCGAACTCAACAATTAAGCTATGCTTGCCACACCAATACTGCAACTATACTGCATTAAATACAACTTATCGCGAAAGTCCTTAGGCAACCTATCTACATTCTTGATAAGATTCTTGAGGTTCTCTAGCTTTATGACGTCTGCACTAAAATCCTCGGCAACTTCAATAGGAGGGAATCTGAGAGGGCAATCTTCATCAAATAGTAGCTCTGATCGCCTTAACCCTCCTAGCCATTAAGGAGATTTAGAAAATAAGGATTATTTAAATCATCATCCCAGCCCTAAACTGTAAACCAAAAATTTCCTTAGAAATCCTTTAATAACCTTTCCAATTGATGTGGATTTTTGGTCTACTGTAAAGGGCGAGGCTTTCAATCTTTTGTAAAGTTATTCAGTTAAAGGAGAAGATGTTTGAAGGGGCTTACCTTTAACTTTGATGAAGGCAAGGATAAAATTGAATTCATGAAACCCAATGAAGCCAAAAACCTTATCTGAAATGTTTTTGTATTTATTTACGCTGAATTTTTATTAATAGGAGATAACCTCCCACACCAATATAGGGGAAGGGGTGTGATAAAGAGGATGTGAGGAAATGCCGTTTTGCTTGAGTCCTATAACCTACCTTAAAGGATGATAGGTGGTTATGGCTAAGTCCCTGCTTGATCATGATGAGAACAAAATGAGTGAAATGAAAGTTTAGGGACAAACGATGGGAGAGATGCTGTTTAGCTTGAAGACTTTCATAACCTACTTGATCGTGAATACTAATAAAATGATTGAGTGAAAATATAGGGACAAAAGGTAGAAGAAAAGGTTTCATCTACTATAAATAGACGACGTTTTTAAAAGTTTTTATAAATAATTCATATAGAAATTTTAATTTAAAAGAACCTAATGAATTTATGAAAGTCTTAAGAATTCTTTAAAAGCTAATCATATATATTGAATATTGTACTCTTTCCTTCTTAACCTTTAATTTATTAAATCTTCTTCAACTCTGACAACTTGCCTAAATATGGCTGTTTCATAGTCACACTTATTCTTATTAAATTACTTGGTCCAGATAAGCTTACTGTAGCTATTTTAGCCCTAACTATATCTCCTTTCCTTAAGACTTTTTTGCTTTGTTTGCCTACAAGCATTTCCTTTTCCTGAATGAAATCTATTTCCTTGTCATCAAATATTTGATTCCTATGGGCTAAGACTTCAAACGGCCCTATGTTAATCCTTGCACCTATATTGTCAATTAAAGTAACTTCCCCCTCAACAACCTCTTGAATTTCAGGTAAATATGTTATCATGCTAAAGCTTGCCTTATGGTATGTTGCTCCATCTCCCAATATTATCATTCCCTCTTCATTCACATCTACATCAAATACAGAAACTATAAATCCAATGTCTTTAATTATCTTTCCCTCGTATTCCTTGCGTAATATATTAACTGCCACCTCCTTTAAAGGCTTATCGAATTCCTCGGGTGGTATTCTCACTACTCCTTTAGCCTTAATCAATTTAAACATGTATTACACCTATATGTAATATAAATTTTCTACCCATCCCTTGTTCTTTCTAACTCTTATTACTTTTAAACCAATCTTTTTAGCCTTAATTATTATCTCTTTATCATTTGTTATTATTGGTACGTTCCTCTTAATAGCTACCTCTATAACACTTTCGTCAGCCTTACTTGATTGAGTTTTTTCCACAGTATAACCTTTTGTTTTCAGGTAATTTAATGCTAACATGGATCCTTTCCTCCTTTTATATGATTTAGAATTCAACATTAGCTCTAACTCCTTAATGACTGGTTCAGGTATTATGAGTTCCACTTTAGCTCCTTCCCTTCTTTCCAACTCCTCTAAAATATTAACTCTGTCTATAAGATAAATCAGGATGTTTGTATCAGTCACTACCATCATGTAACAACTCCCCATCCCACCAATCTCCATCTTCCAGAAACTTGTTTTGTTATAGCAACTTTCATGTTGTTACTCCAAATTACAGCTGGCCTCCTTAAACTCACCTCTATCCTTTCCTTAGTCACCTTAGTAACTGTGGATAAAACAGTTAAGGTTCCTATAGTTAATATTAAATTTTCCTTCAATTTTATTGGTTCTGTCTTAACCTGTTCTTTAGTTCCAACTACTCTTTCTAGTAAATTATAAGTAATAGTTAAGGTGTTTACTATCTCAAGTTTATTTGATGATGTTGTAACTATACTGCCAACTAAACTATCAGCTTTTGTTATTGAGGGGTCTAGCTTAGTTCCTATAGCCATTAACCCACCAGGTTTAGCTTCCTTGAATTCGTGATCTCCAAACCTTATTGACGTTATTTCCGTATATAATGGCTCATATTTTTCCTTTCCCTTTTCCTCTTTCCTTATACCAGGTAAAATAACTATTTCATCACCAACTTTTAATTTTCCAGCAATTAGAGAGCCTCCCAGCGTGCCTCCCTTTAATTTTTCAGGTGGGTCTCCTGGTTTGTTAACATCGAAACTCCTAATTACTAACATGATTGGTGGCTTGGAAACGTCTCTCTGAGGTGTTTTTATCCTCTTTTCAATCTCATTTATAACTGCGTCTATATTAATCTTATGTAGAGCACTACAAGGTATTATAGGACTATCCTCAGCCCATGTTCCCTTTACAAATTCCTTAATCCCCTTATAGTTTTTTATTGCCTCTTCCTTACTTACTACATCGACTTTATTCTGGACTATAATTAAATTCTTTATTTCTGCTATGCTTAAGGCTATGAAATGCTCTCTGGTTTGAGGCTGGGGAAATGGTTCGTTAGCAGCAACAACTAAAATAGCTCCATCCATTAGGACTGTTCCAGAAAGAACTGTGGCCATTAATATTTCATGACCTGGTGAATCAATAAATGAAATCCTCCTTAAAAATTTGGGTTTTATACCGTTACAATGATCGCAATTAGGATAGGTCACATAGGCTTCAGGTTCCTTACAGCCCTCGCAATACCCTATGGAAGCTTCAGCATATCCTAGCTTAATTGTCATTCCCCTTTTTAGTTCTTCGCTATGTCTAGCAGTCCAAACACCAGTTATAGCTTGAACTAGTGTAGTTTTTCCATGATCTACGTGACCAACAACTCCGATATTCACTTCTGGCTGAGAAAGGGGCCATTCCAATAGTTGCTCACCTAACTATTATTGCATTTATTTGTGCTATATCCTTTGTTATTGAATTTCCTCTAACAATTTTCCTAGCCTTTACTCCTTCATCTTTTGGTCTGTAGCCTGGAGGACCGGACAGTAGAGGCTTTATTTTTACTCCACCCATGATATCTGATCTCATCGGAAATCCACTATTATCTGAACCACCTGTTATCTTTAACTTGAGCTCTTTCAGTCCTATTATTGAACCGTTGAAAGTGTCTCCTATCTTTAATCCTAATAAACTATTTATTTTATTTGGCTCTAAGGCTATCTGAAACGATTTAGTTCTGTAAACATATCCTTTAACTTCTTCTTGACCAAACCTCTCCTTTAATAAATCTAAGCTTACTTCAGGTTGCTTTAAAGATTCGTCTATTATTGCCCTGAAGTGTAAATTAATTTTTTTATTGTCCTTTATAGTATAAAAGCTTATGAAGCCAGAAATCTTTAATTTGTCTGCTATATCCCTTGGTATTTTAATTTCCGGTAACTCCATTCCTTTCTTAACTGTCTCGTTGAGTTTAATCTCCTTGTTGCCTTTTACTTGTACCTCTACCTTATCATCACCTACAGCTTCTGGATCTGACACCACAACCTTAACCAATGGAATATTGGAAGTTCTAGATGACAGTTTTCTACCACCTTGCAGACTTAAACATAGCGTTTAAGTATATAAAATTAGATTTCTTGATATATTTATTTATCCATACGTTGACCTTTTAAAATCTATTGAAATAACCTCTAGTAGCAACTACAAACAAAAATATAAACGAATCTTACATAATTACCATGATTAAAATGGGTGGAAAGCAAAAGACAACTCTCTTCATGACAAAAGAAAGGAAAATTAAAGCACAACCTGCTTCTCAAAAGCAAGAACAAGAAAAGAGCAGTCAGTGAAAAAACCTCTTTTTTATTATCAAGAAAATTGTTGGAAGGAGCAGAAGTATTATTGCAAGGATGTAGTATAGCGAAACTCCTTTTATTATTTCAAATATTTCAAATATCATACTTAGTAGTATAAATAAATAACTTAATGAAATTTTCACACTATATCTCCCACAGGAAATGGAATGGATGCAAAACCCCCACCTATTGCCCTGCTGACTCCATATGATAATGATAATAGTATCCCTAGATAGGTAGCTGGAAGAAATACAGTGTATACAGCGAAAGATGGCAAAATTGTATTTGAGAAGAAAATGAAAACTTGAGTGTCATTAGATGAATTAATGTTTTGTGTAATACTAGGTAATTCTGGGTAAAGTGATTGAACGAAGTAGGGCATTAAAGGTAAGCCTATATAAAATATTATGCTGAATCCTATTAACCCTGCTCCCACACTACGCCCAATTCTAAAAGGTAAGGTTATAAAGAGAATCCCTAAGAGCAAAAGAAGCGAATAAGAATTATAGACAATTAGCGATAAGGCTACAACGCTTCTGAAAAATGTCAAAAACAAGGTCAAACTCGAAGTTATTACAAAAAACAAGGCTGATACTATAGGTGAAATATATGGTACTGAAGACGATATTCCTATAATTGTTTTAATCCCCAAATAGAGGGATATCATCTCACTAGTAATAAATTCTTGCCATTTGAAAAAAGAGGACCAATTTGTTCCAATATAATTTCCAATTAATGAAACTAATGTGATTATTAATGAAAAAGAAAGAACTAATATAACTCCATATATGCCATCGATTATCAATTTAGGCCCCCACTTTTTTAATCCTGAAACTGGGATTGGCAGCATCATTATCAAAGCTCCAATACTATAGGTTAATTGAGAAATAAGAAATGATATTGCTAATAAATCAGCGTTATTCATCTTCATCCACTTGGGGAAGGTGGAATAGAGTTACTACCTATTTGACCAACTAAATAACTTATTAGCCCAAAGACCGTAGCGCCCATCGCAAGCCAAAAAGCAGCTAATATAGCATCCTCTAAAATATTTTGACCTGCCCTTTTAACTCTAAATATGGGGATTGGAGATCCCTTAATTCCCCAGCCTATAGCCCATGCCAAGAAGAAAATAGCCCATGTTATTGTAACTATTTCCTTTGTTATGGAATTTACAAATCCAATTATATCCCCCATATTATATTCACATTATAAGGGAGAATTTAATAAAAACGTACACCTTACCGAATCTACTTAAAAAGCTTATTTTCTATGTACACGCTGAGCAAGAAATTAGGCTTATATAAAATAAACTCTAATAAGATATAGAAAAACTAACTTTATAACCTTCTTTTAAAAAATGAAAGCGGACTTATATAAGATTTTAATAAGCCCTAAGTTAAAGTTAGTTAGATCTAAATGCCTCTAAGACCAGGGAGATGCTATAGGCATTTCTCCACCCCACCATATACTAGAAAGGAATATATTCCTGGAATTCCTCAACCCAAAATATCCAAATTTACCATGGGCACTCCAAACCTGGATTATGATTATGAGGTAAATCTAATAGCAACTGAAAACGGACAAATAAGGCATAATGCACTTGAAGCGTCGAGATTAATGGCATTAAAAGTGATGAGTAAGAAGACAGGCTCTGAAACAGGATTCTTTATGCGTGTAATAAAGTACCCCCATCATGTATTAAGGGAAAACAAGATGATGGCTTTTGCTGGTGCTGATAGACTTCAGGACGGTATGAGGCTATCTTTTGGAAAGCCAATTGGGACTGCTGCCAGAATTTATAAAGGAGACGCCATAATTTCTATTAGGGTAAAGAAAGAACACGTTAAATATGCAATTGAAGCTCTTGAAACAGCAAGAAAAAAGTTGCCGCTTAATCCTAGAGTAGAAGTTAAGCCATTAAAGGAGGGGTTACCATCAGTTGTACAGATGTAGGTTCTATCATTAAAGTCTAACTTGAATATTCTTAAAGTTTATAAGGAAAAAGGTGTTAATATTTTAACAAACTAGGACTGCAAGTTTCATAAAAATTGATAAACGTATGCCAAAATAATAGTTCAGAACAAAAATGGGAGAGAAAGTAACTATAAGTGTTATAAAAGCTGATATAGGTAGTTTAGCAGGACACCACGTAGTTCATCCAGACACCCTAGCGGTTGCAAATAAAGTATTGGCTGAAGCTAAGAGAGGAGGAATAATAATAGATTTTCATGTTACAAACGTAGGAGACGATCTTCAATTAATAATGACTCATAAACTAGGAGAAAATAGTCCTAAAGTACATGAAGTTGCTTGGAATGCTTTTTCAGAAGCCGCTAAAATAGCTAAGGAATTAGGCTTATATGCAGCAGGGCAGGATTTAATTTCAGATGCGTTCTCTGGAAATGTTAAGGGTTTAGGACCTGGGGTAGCTGAAATGGAGATAAATGAAAGGCCAAGCGAGCCCATAGTGATTATGATGGCGGACAAAACGGAAGCAGGCGCATTCAACTTACCATTATACAAAATATTTGCTGATCCGTTTAATACCGCAGGACTTGTAATAGACCCTAAAATGCACAATGGGTTTATATTTGAAGTCCTTGATAGTTACAAGGGCAGAATAATTAACTTTAATGCTCCGGAGGAAATTTACGATCTATTAGCATTAATTGGAACACATAACCAATATGTGGTGAAAAGGGTATTGAGAAAAGATGATGGAGAGGTTGGTTCTGTAAGTAGTGTGGAGAAATTATCCTTAATGGCTGGAAGATATGTCGGTAAAGATGATCCAGTAGTAATAATTAGAGTGCAAAGCGGTTTTCCAGCTCTAGGGGAGGTTTTAGAGGCATTTTCTTTTCCTTATTTAGTTGCTGGATGGATGAGGGGAAGCCACTACGGTCCATTAATGCCTGTAAGCCAAAGAGATGCAAGAGCAACTAGATTCGATGGACCACCTAGGCTATTAGGCCTTGGCTTTAATGTTAAAAATGGGAAGTTAGTGGGACCCACAGATCTTTTTGATGATCCAGCTTTTGATGAGACTAGGAGACTTGCGAATATAGTAACTGAATATATGAGAAGACATGGACCTTTCATGCCTCATAGATTACCCCCTGAAGAAATGGAATACACCACTTTACCTCAAGTCCTTAAGAAGCTCGAAAGTAAAGTTCAAATTCAAAAGTGAATTTCAAGGGCCCGTAGCTCAGCCAGGACAGAGTGCCAGCCTTCGGAGCTGGTTGTCCCGGGTTCAAGTCCCGGCGGGCCCGTTTATTTATTTGTAGCAAGATTCTGTTCTATTTACTAAGAATGCAACTTTTCTGCTTGATCTTTGAGTACATCAAGTATTTTTAATAATCGTAAAATGATGACTATATCTTATTAGGTTGTGCTAACGATGGTAGGGTTTGAGGAGTTAGGTAAAGGGTGGTTAGTGTTTTTCCCCTTTCTACAAATCCAAATGATTTAAGGGTAGGATCCATTAATAGTCTTGGCAAGATTAAAGGTTATTAAAAGTAAGGGAAAGTTGAGTGAGGAAAACACGAAATGTAAGACATTATGATAAAACATAAACCGTTTACAAACAGAGACTTTAAGTGCTAGAGCCAATTAACAAGCGAACTTTTAGAGGGAAAAATGCATAAAGGCCATCATTCCATATCTGAAAGCACAAGCCAGATGAGTATTAAAGCGTTTGATTTGAGATAATGAAATTGAAGGTAATAAACCATAATCTAATGATTAACCTTAATGGTTCCTCCTTTGTGGCGGGTTGGAAATCTCCTTGCTGGCCCAATGATCTTCACTTGGGAATTTTGGATTTACCGTGAAGAGAAGTGGATCAATAAAACGTTAATACCTTTTTGATTTTCATTAGGAGGTGAAAAGTTAGGTCTTTAATGTGAAATTAAGGCTGAAAGCTATATATTTGAACTTTCTATTTTTAAGTATAATAGCGTCAAGCAAATAGTTCATTGATTTAATGATTTTGTTGCAAGGGGCTTGAATCAAAGAATGATGATTTTTTAATTTACAGCAATAACACTTCCATAAATTGAGCTTTAATATAAAAGTGGAAATTGAAATATCTTCTCAAGACCCAATGTTAATAAGAAATGTTGTTAATAAAATTGCAGAGTTCGTTTCGGTTAATGGAAAAATCGTTAAGATTGGAGGATCTCTGTTTGGCATTTATAATAACATAGTAATTAAACTTATTATAGTTGAAGAAAAGATAGAATTTACCAGTCATCAGATAAAACCTTTCAGGGCTATAGCTATCTTAGAGGGGAACGATGGTAATAAAATAGCAGAATTTTTAGAGGAAATAGTTGAAATGGCTAAGAGCTTAAATTGTTATATCAAGATGTTATATACTTGATGTACTCTTTTATTTTTAAAATGATATCATTTATAGCAGCTAATTTTATATCAGCCTCGAGTTTAATAATAATATTAGTTACGATTATTTCCTCGTTTAGTGAAGATATGTCGAAAACTACATTATTATCTCTGCATATATAATTTTCATAATTTTTATATGTATTAATCTTAATGCAATTATTTGGTAGTTTTGTCAATTTAATAAATAAATCACAAATAGCTGCCTTCTCTTCCTCCACTATGACACATTCGTCTCCCTCTACCATTATCTTACTAATTATATTTATATCACCAATTCTAATTCATGGCCACAGTAAAGGCATTTCATACCTAATGACCTAGAGCACGCACTGCATAAATATACAAAGTCCTTGTGTTCAGGTGTTGTACATCTATAAATTAATTGTTCTGTTCCAATCCTTAAGCTAGTTTGACAACGAACACATTTCCTAGTAAACCATCCCATATGGCCTGCACTATTTGTTCCCTTTAATCTTATACTCATAATATAACCCTTTTTATATTCAATATGAGCTTTTATTTTTAAACACAGAGTTGAAGATGGAGTCCAAATGATATTAACGGAACAAGAATGAGAACGTTGCCTAATCTGACCTCCTCCCCGCCATGAAGGGTTACAAGGGTGGATCATAGGTTTGTGGTTTACTGCCTTTTCATCACTTCATAGCTGATGGTTAAAAGCACCCCACTCCATTTTTCCAGCAGTAAAGCATGGGTCTTCAGCCTATTA
>Ga0208314_100032_pt1 | contig 70731 bp, 78 predicted proteins | sample OSPB_Mat_host_9__FD_187144 | JGI IMG/M metagenome (GOLD analysis project Ga0208314, IMG submission 187144) | Extremophilic microbial mat communities from Yellowstone National Park, USA - OSPB_Mat_host_9_15 (SPAdes) (version 3) | ecosystem: Environmental > Aquatic > Thermal springs > Hot (42-90C)...
TAATTGTGAGGGTTTTCACAATCTCTTTTATTTAATAGATTTCTCAAACTAAATCATGAAATACTAAAGTAAAAATTTAATAAAAATAGAATAATATGCAGAGTATATTCCCTCCTTCTTAGGTAATTTAAACTGAGTGTAACTGTCATACGGCTTCATAGTGTCATCTCTAGGCTACTATTTTTTTCCACATGACGAGAATGGGTAATAAAGGATGGATAGCGCACACTCTCAAGGAGAACGCCACAATCTTATGATTTGTATGTTCATGACGACGCTGTGTACGGCTTCATCGAAGACCTTAATATGAACTGTTTTGACAGAGGAAAAACCCAAGACAAGGTTATTACATAGTCTGAGGAAGTAAAATCAAATGAGTTCAAACAATCCGTTCAGGATAGACAACAACGTAAAGAGACCACCTCGGGATCTTAGGAAGGTAGCTCCACAAGTACCTGCAGTTGACCTCCAAATACAGCAAAGGATGAGTAAAGTAAAGTTCAAGATAGCGGTAATGAGCGGTAAGGGCGGAGTTGGTAAATCGTTCGTCTCATCTAACCTGGCCATGGCTTTGGCAGCTCAAGGAAAATCGGTTGGAATAGTGGACGTGGACTTCCACGGTCCCTCAGTACCCAAGATGCTTGGAGTTAGGGGACAAGCACTGGTTGCCGACGACAAGGGTATAGTCGCAGTGGAGGGACCCTTTGGAGTAAAGGTAGTATCAATAGACTTCCTATTGCCCAAGGACGATACTCCAGTAGTGTGGAGGGGCGCAATAAAGCATACTGCCATAAAACAATTCCTGGGAGATGTAAACTGGGGAGAGTTAGAGTACCTCATAGTGGATATGCCACCTGGAACTGGAGACGAGGCCCTCTCTGTGGCACAGCTTGTGCCCAACCTCACCGGTTTCGTGGTGGTAACAATTCCATCTGAGGTCTCTACACTTGCGGTCAGGAGGTCCATAACCTTCGCCAGGACAGTTAACGTGAAGATATTGGGCGTCGTGGAAAACATGAGCTACTTCGTCTGCCCAAGCGATGGTTCAATTCATTACATATTTGGGGAGAACAAGGGGAAAAGAATGGCGGAGGAGATGGGAGTGCCCCTGCTGGGACAAATACCAATTGATCCAGAAATAGCGTCAGCCAACGATCAAGGAGAACCGTTCTTCATGAGATACGCAGGTAGTCAAACTGCCAAGGTGTTCCTCTCCATAGCGGAGGCTCTAATTAAATCCACTGCAGGCTGAAGAAGTTCCCATCAAGGAGAAATCACAAAAGGAATTTAAAGTAGGTTTTAGAGCAGTTATAATGTGCCAAAGACCAGAGAGAGTAAGAATAAAGAGAGCAGAAGTAAGCAGAAGGATAGAGAAATCGGAGAAAAGGATCAGGAGTTCAAGAGATGGTATGAATCGGGTCTTTCAATAAGAGAAATCGCAAAGAAGGCGGGCACCAATTATAGCGCCGTGAGGCGAGCCCTCTTGAGGACCAAGGTGAAGTTCAGAGGAAGAATAGATTCCTCAACTGAGGAGATGGTGGTGAAGATGGGAAAGGAGGGATTAAGTGCTAGCAAGATAAGTAGGGAGCTGAAGCTCAACTTCAACACGGTCTCCAGGATACTGAAGAAACACGGCCTTGGGAGGAGCAGGAGGAAGCTAACTAAGGAACAAATAGACGAAATTCTAAATTCGAGGAGACGCGGTGAGAGCATTTACTCAATTGCCAAGAAGTTGGGAGTCTCCACCAATCTGGTCGCATATCACCTCAAACACTCAAGCCGTGAAGGGTATCCCACATCTTAACAGCAAGTTTTCCTTCCCTCATGTAAACGTTTACCATGTCCTTGGAAGCCTCCCTCCTCTCCCTATGTCTCTCCAAGAAATCGTTAATTCTCTCTATGAGCATCTCCTTCAATTCCCCGGTCAGGAGGGATCCTGATCTGTAATCCCTCTCCACCTTCAACATGAGGTTGTCATCAGGCTCAAAGAAATAGTAAAGCCACTGAAAGGGAACGTCGATCTCAGGATTTCCACCTAGCTTCCTATGAAGCTCCACGGTTGGTTGTCCGCCAGAGAAGGCATATCTATTAACCTTGAATCTGACCGTCTTCGGATCGTCAGTAAGATATATGGCAGTTTCAGGCTGGGAGGCACTCATCTTCCCCTCCGTACCAGTAAGGGGGGGCATGAACTTACTGTGGATCGCTGCAACTTTGAAATATCCCAGACTCTCCGCTATGTCCCTCTGGAGTCTCCAGTAGGGATCCTGATCTATTCCGGCAGGTATGAGGCATCTCCTCTTCTCGAACATGGTGGGAACGATTTGGAGAGATGGGTAGAACAACATTCCCACGTTAGTTGATTCATTGAACCCAAAGGTGGCCCTAACCTCCGAGAACGTGAGTTTCTTGGCTATCCTGACGGCCAGGGGATACATGTTCCTTATGTACTCGACGTCTGTGAAGATGAAAGTTCTCTCGGGATCGAACCCAACGGCTGCTATGTCTTGAATGTTGGAGTAGGCCCACTTTCTTGTCTCCTCCAGATCCAGCTCCGTCTTCTGCATGAATTTCTCGTCGTCAGTTACTTCTATATAGAGATTGACCTTGAATTTGTCTTGTAGCCATTTTGTGAAAACGAATGGAATAAGGTGACCTATGTGCATCTCCTTGGAGGGACCTCTGCCCGTATAAAGGAAGAATCCCCTTCCCTCTATATAGTCGTTCAATATGAGGTCAAGGTCCCTGTGTGAGAAGAAGACGTCCCTTCTCAACATGGGATGGAGTTCTCCTACAATTGACTGCATCCTAGACTTGAGAGAGGATGTTATCCTCTGAGTTCCAAACCTTTCTATGAGCTTATCATAGTCCACCTTTCCCTTAACGTCCCACGGATTAACCTCGAAGTCCTCGGGCACAATTCAATCAGGGAAGAGAGCTAAATAAGATCGACCTAGATGAGATTGAAAGGGACTTTACGTCAAAATAACGATGTTCTTAAGGGGTCAGGTTAATTTTTAACACAAGAACAACATAGTAACATATGGCACAGAGCACAAAGAAAAGGAGAGTTAATCTGTATCTAGATGAGGACGTTTACTACGTCTTCAAAACAATGGCAGCCGTGGAGAAGAGACGTCTTAACGATCTCTTCTCGGAGGCGATCATGGAATACGCTAAGCGAAAGGGGGAGGAAATAAAGAAAATGATGGATGCGGTCTCTAAGATCGTGTCTTGAGCCTGAAGAGAAACTTCCTTTTTTCATATTGTGGGACCTTCTCCACCACACCTTGTCTCACCAAATCCGATAATACCTCCCTGAGTGTCATAGGATCCACAACGTCCAAGGTAGCGTCCCTGAGTTGCTCAGAGGTCAACCCTCCACGACTCAAGTGCTCCAATATGAGCCTTCTCACCTCCTCCTTATCCAAGGTTAATCCCTTACGGTCTCCAAGGTAGAAACTATGTTCCAGATAGATATTCTTGTGTGAGAGGGTATATTGGGATCTTGATTTATTTCCTCCAGTACACCTATGGCGTTCGCCGCCCTTACCGCTGGGCTTAGGGAAGCATCTTGGAGCTGCTTTATGGCCTCAGTCGCCGCGCGCCTTATGTTCCTGGGCACACTTGTATCATTGACTATCTTTGTGAGGACAGTGACGGCCTGTCTTATTTTGCTCTCGTTATCATAGAATGCCTCAGCCAACGCAACCACCTACCTTCGTTATGCTTATTATGTGATATTAAGCTATTCCTATGACGTCACTTGGCGCAAGATCCTGTAAAGAAGGCGGCGGATCTTCTGAGACAGGGAGCCACAATGCTTGGGGATGCTTGCCCTCAATGCGGTTCACCGCTGTTTAAACTTAAGAGTGGTGAAGTGGTCTGTCCAGAACATGGAAGGGTATTGGTAGTTAAAAGTGAGCGAGAGGAACTTAAGGTAAAGGAGGAAGTTATCTTCTCACAGGTCGAAGATAAGCTGATACAGGGGTTGAGTAAAGTTTCATCCAAGTTGGAAGAATCCCCTGAGGACCCAGAGATGTTAACCCAGATCATAAGATATCTAGAAGCCATTGAGAGGCTCAAGAGGAACAGGTGATTTCCTCCGTTCATGACAGGCTTATTGGCTTGTTTCTTAAGTAATTGGCATGACCTTTTCAGTTGTGGTCTACGACAGGGAGAGAAAGGCTTGGGGAGTGGGAGTGGCAAGTAAGTTCCTGGCTGTGGGAGCAGTGGTCCCTTGGGTTAGTAAGGGCGTAGGGGCCATAGCGACCCAGGCGTTCGCTAACGTTAACTACGGTAGGAAAGGCCTGGAGATGTTAAGGACCTTAAGTGCAGAGGAGGTAGTAAGGAAGTTAACGGCAGAGGATCCGCTGAGGGAGAGACGGCAAATAGGGGTGGTAGACTCTAAGGGTAATGCCTATGCCTTCACAGGGAGAGAGTGTTATAGTTATGCTGGACATATAGTAGGTGACGGTTTCTCAGTGCAGGGTAACATATTGGCTGGACCGGAGGTACTGGAGTCCATGGCAAGGAGGATGGAGGGAGGGGGGACATTACAATGGAAGATCATGGAGGCCTTGGAGGCCGCTGAGAGCAAGGGTGGGGATAGGAGAGGAAAACAGAGCGCAGCCATAAAGGTGGAGGCCGAGGGCAAAGGAAACTTCTTACTTGAGGCCGGAATTTACGTTGATGTGAGGGTCGATGATTCGTTGAATCCTCTGCCAGAGTTGAGAAGGGTGTTAGAACTCTGGGAGGCCACTTTCCTGGAGGAGGAGATGATTGATATCAAGGAGCACCTTGGCGAAATAGAGGAGGGGATCAGGAGGTTAGGTGTGAAGGACTTCAAGACTTGGGTGGAGATGAATAATTTCGAGGCAAAATATGATGGCAAAAGAGTGGGTAAATCGGTACTCAAGGTATTTCTCAGGAGTGCTGGAATTGAGGAGAAGGTAAAGCGATAAAGAAAATCCCATGAGCAAAGGAATCCTTTTCTCTATCTTGCTCGGAGTTGGTTGGAGATGAATTGCACCGGGGAGTTTTATCTTGTCCACGTTAGGGGGAGACCCAGTGGGGATGGATAGCTCCCAACATAAATGACACTTCCCTCAACGACACGTTAACGATGCTCATGGACTGGATGAGCATCACTTAGACGCCTAAGTCAGAGTTAGTGATCACCTACGCCCCGCCAATAACGTCCGGTATCTGTTTCCTCGCGGGGACTCGAGAGCCCTAAGGGCCTGTGGAGTTTAACCCTCTACCTCGCAAACGGGGAAATGAAGCATGAAGCCCCTTAAGGGCGATGTACTTCACGGCCGAGACCCAAAGGTCGTATCCTATAGATTTCAAATTTCTTCTCAAACTCCCTTGACCTTCAAGAGTGTGAGAATCATGAAGGTAGCTAAGTGCAAATAATACTCTTTACACTGGTCATCAAACAAGGTTCGCTGATAGCAAGGTCCATTGAATCTACGGACTCTCCAGCGTGAAAACATCGGGAAGCATATGACAAGGATGAAATCAATCCTTACTTGGACCCTTAAATACTAAGAGAGGGAGACCATACTATGGGGAAGCTTTTCGGCACTGCTGGAGTGAGGGCACTAACCAATAAGGAGCTCACCCCAGAGTTCGTGTCAAAATTTGGAAGGGCGGTGGGCACTTTCTTCGGTTCAGGTGCCACCATACTCAGTGGAAGGGACGTAAGGGCAGGAGGAGATATGGTGCTGAGGGCATTACATTCAGGCCTGCTCAGTGCGGGTGTTAAGGTATTTGACGGTGGAATGGCGCCCACCCCTGCTATTCAATACGCAGTTAAAGAATTGGGCTATGACGGAGGAGTAATAGTCACGGCCAGCCACAACCCTCCTGAATTCAACGGCATAAAAGTACTGGCCAGAGATGGCTCGGAGATTTATCGAGATAAGGAGGATGTGGTAGAGAAGTTCTTCTTTGAGGAGAAGTTTAACACTGAGGACTGGAGGGGTTTGGTTAATGACGTGAAAAGAGAGGATAGGGTATTGGACACCTACCTCAAGGGTATACTCTCTAAGGTAGATAAGGAGAAAGTGAGAGGCAGGAGCTTTAGAGTATTGATTGATGGAGCTAACAGCGTTGGTTCCCTGACCAGCCCCATTATAGCCAGAGAGTTGGGATGCAAAGTGTACACACTTAACTGTAATCTAGACCCTACCTTCCCAGCTAGAGAACCAGAGCCTGGATTCGATACACTTTTGGAGACTGCCGCCGCATCCAAGGCCATAGGGGTGGACCTAGCTGTTGGACATGATGGAGACGCCGATAGAGCAATATTCATAGACTCCGCTGGTAGGATACAGTGGGGGGATAGGAGCGGCACCTTGCTGTCTGAGTGGGTTGTAACTAAACATCCAGAGCTGCCTAGGAGGGTAGTAACTGCTGTTTCCAGCTCAGTGGTTGCTGAGGAGTTCTTGAAGGAGAAGGGAATTGAGGTGAAATGGACTAAGGTGGGTATAATTAACATAGCTCACGCAATAAGGAACGATGGAGCCGCCGCAGGATTTGAGGAGAACGGCGGTTTCCTCTATCCTAAACATCAGTTCGATAAGGACGGTGGGATGACCTTCGCGCTCATGCTGGAGCTCCTAGCCAACGAGAAAGTTAAGTCTGCCGAGCTTTTTGACTCATTACCGAGGTACTACACAGTTAAGACGAAGGTTCCCGCCAAGGAGGACGCTAAACAGGTCTACGCGAAGGTTCTAACGTCGTTCGGGTCCAGGGGACAGGTCATAGACCTAGATGGAGTAAAGGTAATGGGTGAGGGTTTCTGGTTTCTGGTCAGAAGAAGTGGAACTGAGCCAGTCGTTAGAATACAGGTAGAAGCCAAGTCCAAGGAACAAGCAGAAGCCCTAGCCAACGACATCATAAAGGTGATCCAGTGAAGTACATGTTACTTGATCTCTTGGCCTGCCCAGAGTGTCGCGGTTTCCCGCTTAAACTTCACGTCTTCAGCTCTTCTGAGGTAGAGAGGCAACCTGACAGGGAACTCCCCCTCTGCGAGCTCTACTGCTCATACCTTGGAAAGGAGATTAAGGGAAATGACTTTCCATGTAAAGAATGCTATAGACGTGAGGTGCAGGACGGCTTGCTGGTTTGCCCCTCGTGTGGAAGATGGTTCCCAATCATTGATGAGATACCAAGGATGCTCCCTGATTCCCTGAGACTTAAGAGGGAGAAGAAGAACGAACTCAATTTCCTCAAGGAACATGCCGACAAGGTGCCCAAGGAGGTTCTTGAATCGGGAAAGCCCTACAACCTGAAACAAGAGAAGGCTTAATGCTAGTTTATTAATGTAGTCTGAGATATGGTTAAGAGGGTACCAGAGTGGAAGGTTCCTTTGTTAATAACTTGGATGAATGGATAAAGATGCAGAAGAACTTGTTGAGCACGCTTAAGGAGTTGGAGAAGAAGGCGGAATCTGAGGAGGATAGGCTAAACCTAATATTGGAGGCAAGGACTGCCTTCCAGCATATGATGAGGACGTTAAAGGCATTTGACCAATGGCTCCAAGACCCCATGGTGATAAGACATATGCCCAAGGAGATGTTGGAGGACGTCAAGAGAACCAGCTGGATGCTCCTGGAGCAGTTGGTAGAGCTGGACATAAGGCACACCAGTGAATTTAGGGACGTTATACTGAAGCTAGGAAAGGAAGGTAAACTGGATCCACTAATCTGGGTCAAACCTCCTCAGGAGGAACCCCAGCAGGGAGGAAGACGCTCCTTCACAACCATGTAGCAATGAGAGTTAATCAACGATTTTTCTTTATTTGTTTTTAACATCGATCTAGAGCCGAATCTGCTTAATTTAATCGTGATGAACCGTTCATAACGATCCTTTGAAGGTTATCTTCTGGGTCCTAAGAGTGAAAGAGAGTATTAGAGCCACCAACTCTATGCCCAGGACAATCGAGGCAGCAACGAAAGCATCGGAGACGAATAGGGGCCCCACTAGGCATGACACTATGGCAACACCCACATTGGTTATTACGCTATACATGGAAGTCGCAAGGCCCGCCTGGCCTGGATCGGAAACGTAGTTTGTCACTGAAGTCATTGCCATGGACCAGAACGCGTTACCAAAGAATCCATAGAAAATAACTAAGTGCCAATACAATAATAGAGGGAACGAATACTAAATAATATGCTAAAAAAGCGACGCTGACAAAGGAGAGCGCGGCCGTGGTAATTACACCTGCCCTTACAGCCCTTAAACCCTCAAACAGTGAGGGCAGGACAATCGCACCGAGAGCCGAACCCAGAAAGCACAGTCCTCCAAACAGCCCTCCATACGTCAATCCCACTGCCTCTGGTAGGCCGTTATGTATTAACATGGTGGATGCGATTCCACCAAACATAACCGACATTGAGGCTATGGCGAAACCCACCCACCAATTCTTCAACATACCGATCCTGAAGGAACCCCTTAAAGACCTGCTCTTATAGAATGTAGGATTGGACATACCGAAACGGAGCCATATGCCTGATATCACAGCAAGGAATGCGGACAGCAGGAAGGAGAGAGCTAACCCAAAATGGATAAGCTACGGCGGCAATTACTTGGAATGTTAAAAATGAGGAAAAGTTAGGCGAGAAAGTTCTTCCCAACAACCCAATAATGGTGAGTGCTGCCGCTGAGTACAGTGTGGCCTTCACCGTAAACCTGGCTGAAATCCATCAAGCCAATAAGCCCAACAATGCCATGGTGTAGCCGTAAAGTGAGATGAGGAGAACTGCCTCTCTCAAAGAAATTCCAAATTTATGAATCAGAGCCGGTACTAGAGGTGCCAAAATGAACCAACCGAAACCTATGGTAAATAGAAGGAAACAATAGGGCCCTAAATCCCTCCAAGAGCTCAACTTAAATTAATTAGTTAAACCAATCTAAAAAGATTATGTATCCATTCCCCAGCTCTATAAAGTCATAGTGTCGTCATTAACATACAAATCATAGGATTATGGCGTTCTGCTTAAGGGTGTGGCGTTATTCATCCCTTGCCAACTATTCTCCTCATGTAGAAGAATTTTGTACCCCCAATGACGACACCATGCATAAAGCTACCAATATCAAGCCAAGCAAGCTTAACTAGGATGACTCAAGCCCTTAACTAACGTGAATAGTGCGGGGGGTGGGACTTGAACCCACGCAGGCCTACACCATCGGGTCCTGAGCCCGACCCCTTTGACCATGCTCGGGCACCCCCGCTTAACCCGAGTGATCGATATGGCAATTGGGCTTTACTTATGTGTTTCGGTCCAAATGGTCCCATACTTGTTTTCGGCACATATTTAATTCTCGCCACTTAGTCCAGGGACTAAGCCCAATTTCCGACACGATCTAAAGCCCTGGATTCCCACGTTGACCGTGGGCCCTTTGACAAGGGTAAGCGTTCTAAATGTCGACACATAACCGAACGGAGAGGAGATTTTCAAGGAGAACTTCAACTGAGGATCGAAAGAAAAGGGTTATCTTCTATTCCTGCGCCTCTCAGCTCTCATCTTTAGGTTCAGTTCCTGATCTATGGCCTGTATCTTCGGCTTCAGCTCTTCCAATAGAGGCATAAGTTTTGCCTTGAAGTCCTCGCCTACGGTTATGGTGGCCAAGGTATCCTCTCCCTGGCTGGAGAGCTTTATCCTCTTGTCCCTAGAATCAGTCTCTAGGAGCTCGAGATAGAGAAGAGAGGTAAGGTCTTCTTTGAATTGAGGGCTGACCAATGAGCCGTTGGGCAGAGTGTTAAACTGATAATCTATGTCCACCCCTTTTTCTTTCAATTGACTGAGGAGAGTCATTAATCCCTTCTCTGATACTGGACTTACCTGCTTTATTATGAAGAGAAGTCTCGCCTTCCTCATATCTTCATTAACCACAGTGGGGTTTATGACTTGCTTTTTAACTATCTTTAGCTCCTTTGATTTGGAACCGCCCGGTTGTGCTGACGACAAAAGCTATCCCCCCTCTATTTGTTTCTCTCGCTTATTACCTTAACTATATCCTTGGTCGCGGCCTCAGGGTCCTTGGCCCTGGTTATGGCCGAACCGACCACGTAGATGTTTATTGGAAGATCCAGTAGTTGTGAGACTGAGTCCTTATTCAATCCCCCAGCTACTGAAATCAGTAGCCCAAGTTCTCCTATCTTCCTTATTTCGGAGGCCATTGCTCTTGCATCTATTCCCCTAGCCCTTTGCACATCGATCCCCACATGGATACCAACAATGTCGACACCCAACTCCTTCAATCTGGAGGCCCTCCTCACCGGATCCGGAACATTGATCAGATCGGCCTGAACCAATATGCCGAGCTCCTTGGCTCTCTTTACCGCGCCAATAATTGTTGAGTCATCCATGGCAGCCAGGACAGTCATTATATTTGCTTTACCCATGTTTGCTATTTCTACCTCTATTTCCCCAGCGTCAGCAGTCTTCGTATCCGCCACCACAACTCTATCGCCAGCCAAATTCCTGAGCTCTTTCAGGGATCTGATTCCCTCCGCCTTGAGAAGGGGAGTTCCCGCTTCCAGTATGTGGACCCCGCCCTTGAGGGAGGCCCGAGCGACTGTCAAGGCTTCCTCCAGACTGAGGAAATCCAAGGCAACCTGCAAGTGTGCTCCAGAGGCCAAACGGTCTCTTACATTCATGGGCCTCACATGAGGAGCCAAGTTAAAAGATTGAAGTGATGTGTCCAGCCTTAAGTACTGGAAGCAAAATGAATTAAATATGAAGTTTCGGGTCGTGGCGGAGTACTTCGACAAGTTGGAGGAAATATCCTCAAGGTTGCAACTCAGCGCTACCCTGGCAGATCTCTTCAGGGTGACCGAGAAAACGGTGTTGGATAAGGTGGTCTACCTAATCCAAGGAAAACTCTGGCCGGACTTCTCTGGGCTTCCGGAGATAGGATTGGGTGAGAAGTTACTAATCAAGGCAATAGCTCTGGGCACAGGAAGGGAGGAGAAGGAGGTTGAAATTACGTTGAGAAAGACAGGTGACCTTGGCGAGGTTGCCTACTCCCTCAAGGGGGAGGGAGAGAGCTCCGGCCTCCTGGCCTACGTCGGAGGAGTTGAGGGGGAATTGACGGTGGAGGAGGTTCATGAGAAGTTATCCAAGGTTGCCCTGGCCACTGGCAGCGGAAGTAGGGACGTTAAGATAAGGACTATGGCCGGATTAATAAAGAGAGCTACGGCCCTAGAAGCCAAATACATAGTTAGATTCGTGGACGGTAAACTCAGACTGGGAATTGGTGACGCAACGGTCTTGGACGCTCTCTCTCAAGCGTTCGGTGGTTCGAAGACTGAGGTGGAAAGGGCCTACAACATTAGAGCCGACCTGGGGCAAATAGCTAAACTGTTGGCTGAAGGAGGCCCCGAGGCCATATCGTCGGTCAAGGTGACTGTGGGAGTCCCAGTTAGAGTCATGTTAGCTGAGAGACTGGCTGACACCGAGGAAATCATGGAAAAGATGGGTGGAAAAGCCTTGGTTGACTACAAATACGATGGAGAGAGAGCACAGATACATAGAAAGGGCGAGAAAGTTACTATTTTCTCTAGAAGAATGGAGAATATAACTTCACAATACCCTGACGTAGTGTTGTGGACAAAGGACTATGTTGAAGCTGAGGAGGTGATTTGTGAGGGTGAGATAGTGGCTGTTGATCCTGAGACCGGTGAGATGAGACCATTCCAAGAACTCATGCATCGTAAGAGGAAAAACGATGTCCAAGAGGCCATAGCACAATACCCCGTAAATCTATTTCTATTCGACCTCCTATACCTGAACGGACAGGAATATATCACCAAAGGCCAGTTGGAGAGGAGGAGGAAACTGGAGGAGATATTGAAGAAAGGGCAGGACAAGATAAGGATAGCAGAAAGTATAATTGTAGAAGAGAAGGGAAAGTTGGAGGAATTCTTCTTCAAGGCCATATCTGAGGGAGCTGAGGGAGTAATGGTGAAGTCCATAGCCCCAGAGGCGATCTATCAAGCGGGAGCCAGAGGATGGCTGTGGATAAAACTCAAGAGGGACTATAAGAGCGAAATGGCGGACACTGTTGATCTTGTGGTGGTGGGGGCAATCTATGGAAGAGGGAAGAGGGGAGGGAAATTGAGCTCTCTGGTGCTTGCAGCCTATGACGAATCAAGCGATACATTTCAGACTGTGTGCAGGGTTGCCTCAGGTTTCTCGGACCAGGAATTAGAGGAGATGCAGAATTTGATAAGAAAGTACACAATTCCCCACCGACATCCTAGGGTTAACTCCAACGCGGAGGCTGACGTTTGGGTAGAGCCCGCCTTAGTAATGGAAGTTAGAGGAGCTGAGCTCACCCTCTCACCAATGCACACCTGTTGTTTAGGCGCATACAGAGAAGGAATGGGGATCTCAATCAGGTTCCCCCGTTTCATAAGGTGGAGAGAAGACAAGTCCCCTGAGGACGCCACTACCACCACTGAGATATTGGAAATGTACAGGAATAGATTGAAGAAGATTGAGTCTGAGACTGAGGAGACAGTCTGAGGCGACGCTGGTTGGAAGTGTCCATACAGAGGAACGGGGCCATACTGTTGGGAAGGAACTTTGTGGCCGACGGCCACTACGATAGACCATTCCGAGTGATAACGCATTTTCATACGGATCACATAGGTGAAATAGGAAAAAGTGTGAGGGAGTGTTTAAGCGTAATAGGCACTAGATCAACCTTGAGACTCCTTAACGTATTGGGGTATAATGTTCCCGAGGATAAGTCTATGCCATTGCCCTACGGTCAGAAGATAGAGGTCGAGGAGGAGAGACTGTTTCTAGAGAGGGCAGACCACGTCATAGGCTCCTCACAGGTGGTTCTTGAAACCAAGGGAGGGACCAGAATAGTTTACACAGGTGACTTCAAGTCTCCAGGGAACAGAACCCCGATCCTCCCATCAGACATCCTGGTGATGGAGGCAACTTACGGCCATCCCAACATGAGGAGACCATTTAAGGAACAGGTGATCTCCACCTTCCTCGATAGGGTTAACAACGCTCTCGCCGCGGGCCCAATTAGAGTTTTTGGATATCATGGGAAGATCCAGGAGGCCATGGCAATAATGAGGAAAGGCGGAGTGGACGCACCTTTCGTGGTGGGAGGGAAAGTGGCCAAATTCACGGAGGTCGCCATGCAGGAAGGTTTAAACATAGACCAGATACTGGTTGACGACTCTCCAGAAGCTACGGAGGTTCTGAGGAGTGGATGGTACGTTCGTTTTTCACACTTCAACGAATTCAGATCCAGACGAACGAATCAGGTTAACTTCTTACTTAGCGGATGGGAGTTCGACTCACCCCTGAAGAAGGTTGACGAAAAATCATATGTTGTAGCCTTCAGTGATCACGCCGACTTCGATGAATTGGTGGAGTACGTTTCCGCCTCTAAACCTGCTCTCCTCGTTACTGACGGTAGCAGAAGTAAATATGCCAGGGACCTTGCCAACTACATTAGGAGGACATTGGGAATAAGAGCTGTACCAATGCCAATCTGATCAAATAACCATGCTCTCCTGGAGAAGCTTATGGGTTCTGAACCTCTCCGGGGTGAAAGGAGCAGCAAGCGGGTCCACCTTCCCTTCGGTGATCATTTTCGCCATAAGTTCACCTGAGAGGGGTGCCATCATCATTCCATGTCCACTATATCCAGCGTCAACGAACAGTCCCTCGGGCCATTGAGGGTCAAAACCCATCACATGGGATCTATCTGGGGTCATCTCGTAGAAGCCGCTCCATCCCCTTAGGATCCCTATTCCATCTATGCCCTTAACTAGTTCCCTCAACCTTCTTAAGTAAGACATCATGTTGCTAAGGGAGGTGGAGAAGTCCACAAAACCCGACACCCCCTTATCCACTCCCCCTATGATCTCTCCCTTTAGGGTGTGGGAGAAATATACCCCCGTACCCAGGTCAATGACTAGTGGCTTCACCCTGAACTTGACGTCCTCAGTTATATAGGCCTCCTTCCTCTCTGGGGTCACTGGTATTGAAAGGTCTGGGGAGGAAAGTACATTAGAGCTCCAAGCCCCAGCGGTAACTAACACCTGATCCGCTTGAAGTTCCACTCCGTTCACTAGAAGACCCTTGACTTTACCAGAGGAAGCCAGAATTTTTGTGACCTCTCCTTTCATGAACCTATGGGTTCCCTTCACCTCCATGTAGTAGCTTAGGGTAACGTAATCGTGGTGGAAGGATCCAGCAATTGGACCATAGTAACAATTCCCTAGCCCTGTCTTGAGGAAGGGGAACTGGTCGCATTCCAAGTACTTCCCACCTAATCCCTCTGAATCCCATAGGGAGGAACTCCTCCTAAACCCTTCAGGTACGGTGTTACCCAACACCCAAAGGTAACCAGTCCTGTAGAACATGGGGTTAAGATTGAGCCTCTTGCTCTCAGCTGAGAAGAATCTCATGGCCTCCTGAGCATATTTTAGGTTCTTTCTATCGTTGAAGTAGACCCTATACCTCGATACGTTCCTACTACTGGAACCATATCCTACCCTAGTGGCCTCAACTATAGTGACATCCCTTACTCCGCGCTTCAGGAGATGATAGGCCGCACTGAGACCATGGGCCCCAGCTCCAACTATAACTATCATGGTATCACCAACGGAGTGAGAGGACTTCTGAATGTTATGAGAGAGGCACTTTCCAGTATACTGCCCAGCATGAAGGCACAATGTTTACCCTGGCAACTTCCAGTGCACACACCTGCGGCCCTCTTGGCGAACTCTACGTCTTGGTCAAAGCTCATATAATCCCTAACGTCGGAGTAGGTTATGTCCTCACATTCGCATACGTAACCATCTTTTCCCAACAAATAGGGAGATGGAGAGGAACTCCACTGGCCCCTATAGTAGTCCAAGAGGTGTGGTTCCCTTTCCCTGAGTAAGGATAAGAACTGATCTGGATCTCCAACTGCTGCCTCGGCACTTAACGCTGAGGTAAAAGGATCTGAGATCCCTCTCGCTCCGCCCAACACCAGAGACTCTCCTGCCTTCCCCATAAGGTCATGCTTCGGTAGATAAACGTGAGACTTGGAATAGAACACGTAGGGCAAACCAAAGTTGGCTATAGCCTCTAATCGAGGTTGCCTAACAGTTCCATATATTATGGAATCGGCCTCAATTTTTACCCGATCGACCTCAACACTTTTCACCCTCCTGGTTCCATGGGCCACCAACTGCTCCGCTGGTATGACCTCGACTCCCTTCCTCTGAGCATCCTCCACTGCAGGGGGCGAGAAGTAAGCTGCTCCCTTCCTATGGATTACCTTCCCTCCCACTAGGGAAGCCGCCCTTAATATGTCATCCGAGGAACCAACAAAAACGGGTTTATTGAACCAGGCCCTATTCCTCAAATATAGCCTGAGGGAGGCCACACCTGGAAGGTCATTCCCAGGGAAAAGGGGGGGGACAAACCTTGAACCGTTGGTGAAGGCGACGTTCTTAGCTCTCACCACAAACGTGGTTTGGCCGGATTGAATGGCCAGACCCTCGTCGAACTTCCCCTTATATTCGCCAATTAGTATATGTTCAGAGAAGGACTTGGACGTCTCCTTCAGTTGAGAGAGGAGAGAGGGATCCATCCAGGGTACCCAAGCGTCTCCCATGAGCTCCCTGCTCACCAATAGTCCACCCACCTTCCTGAGCAGAGAAAGTCCTGCTGTACCACCACCAATTATGAGCCAGTCGACGTTGAGGTTCTTAACCTCGCCTTTGCCGCCAACCGGATTATAGTGGGAAGGTAAATTGAAACTGGACGAATATAACTCCAAGAGTGAAGGGATGAGTCTCAGGGGCTTCCAATGTAACATCTTCCTCCTGGCCCTAAGTCTGAGCGGAGAACCTCTGACCGAAATGGAATGAGAGCATAGGTCGACTCTCTCCCCATTGAGCACAATCTCACTGTTGGGAAGACCAGGCTCACAATCCCTGATACTCCTAGGCCTTCCGTGGACTTTGCTGGGAACGACAGGGAGAGACATATGGAGCCCTTTAGGTTCAGGTTAATAGGGCTTCCATCAGTGCCCTCCCGTCAGATCTAATATTGTTCATGCCAAATAGCCTGTAAATTGTGGGAGCCACGTCCACTATTCTGGGATCCTTTAGTCTAACCCCCCTCCTCACCTTATTCCCCAAAGCCAATATGATCCCCTGAGTATCCTCTTTTCTATAGTAACCATGATCGGCAGATATTGTCCTATAGGGTTTAACGGTCTCCAATCCCTCCTCCCTGAGAGTGCTGGATATGGAGTACCCCTCCCTGACTGTGAGAAGGACGTCCGCCTTTCTATCATCAGCTGGCACCTCGGTTGAGACTATGCTTACGAAAACCTTCTCTCCGCTTTCAGGGTCCTTAAATTCGTCGAGGTTCTTAACTATATACCTAACGAGCTTCGGGAACTCAGTCCTACTCACGACCCCATCCTCCTCCCTACCTCTCAGGTTTACCCTAAGTACACCGCCCCCTCCATAATATGCCTTGGTCTTGCCCCAGTCTATTCCCTTTTCGCCCGTCCTTAGGACGTTCATGTCCCTAAGGAGGGAATTGACGTTGACCCTCTTACTAACTTTTTCGATTCCGTGGTCTGATACGACAAATATCACATCCGCTAGTCCAAGTTGCGACTCAACGAACCTATCTGCCATCCTATAGGCCTCTGCCACTGTGAAAAAGGCCTCATCAACGCCATAGAGGAGGTGTTGAATATTGTCTACTGTAGGCAAATAGGTTGAGGCAAAGTCCCACTCACATCTCCTTAGGATGTAGTTCGTGTAGGTATTGAAGAAGTCGAAGGAAAGCCTCACAGTGTCCATATACTCCTCGAAGGAGAGTATCCCTCTCTCCAATGACTTATAGTCGCCGTCAAGCATCATCCCGACCTTCTTGGAGACCTCCTCCCAGACCGAGGAGGCCAACTCCTGATCGTTGCTCCACTCCTTTATCATGAGGGAAGGAGGAGCCGCATAGATATCCTCAGTCCTAGCGTGGAGGAAGGTTACTCCTTCGGCCTTGGTCTTCCTATAGCTGGCGGTGAAGATAAGTGGAGGGGACCACTCACCCTCCTGAAGTTCGACTGAGCCAACGCCCTCCCCCAGAGGGAAGAGAACCTTGAACTTGCTCCCCTCTTTTACAACCTCCCACTCACTTCCTGCGAACTCCCCCTTCCCCAGCTTTAGGGAAACACCATCCCCCATCTCCTTGGGCCTGGCCCTATAGGGATCCAGGAGAGTGAGTCCCTGGATCTTCCACCTGTCTGGTAATGCCTGGGGGGCCGAGGAGATAAGTACCCTCAGACCGTTCCTCGCCAACACCGCCCAAAGAGGATCAACCATAAGCGACTCGCTGCTAAACGCTGAAAGTGCCCTCTGTATTCTCCTTCCCTTCACAAATATCCTCGGGGAAATTACTCCATGTGATTCCGGCAGGACGCCAGTGAAAAGTGAGGCCAACGCAACGGGAGTGAGGGAGGGGAAAATACTGGTGAGTGAGCCGTAGACCCCATCCTCCATGAATTTGCTGAAGGTAGGAAGTTGGTCCTTAAGCTTCTCAGCTATTGGAAATGAGGCTCCGTCTAGTACTATCATCAATACCTTCAAGAGCTTCAGCCCTGTTTCATCTTCCTTTCAATGTCATCGAAGAAAGTTTTCGTGGAAATTAGATTGATGTGATTCCTCTTTATCTTCCCCTTGTCGTCAAAACTTATGGCAAACTCATATAGGCCGGAGGGTGTCCTGTACCTTCCAAAACAATCATGTCTCTCCTTTGTTCTCTGATAGAACATTATTTCAACTGAGTCAGGAATTACCTCTGGCTCTAGCTCCCTCAATACCTTCATTAGCAATAGTCTGACCCTATCCTCCATTAACTTATCCCCTCCAGAACCCTAGTTAGGCCCTCCACGTCATGTTCCTCTGCCTCGATGAAATCCACATCCCTGGCTCTCAAGATCTTAGATGTCTCAGGTCCAATGGAGATCACTCTCACATCCCTTGGTATATAGTCTACCACCAGAGAAGCAATGGAGGAGCTGGTGAGTACGATCACGTCTACCTCTCTCTTGCTCAGCATAGTTCTGACCTCCTGTAAACCACTCTCCAGCACTTCAACCTTGTAATCCTTAATCTCCACGTAATTAACCTTACCTGCCATCTCTTTGGCGGCCGAATCTCCTGCCGAGAGGCTTCTGAAAGCCAGAAGGCTCCTTATCCCATCGGAGAGCGCTGACCTTACCATGGAGAGTACAGTGTAGTTCGCTGGAACCCTGACCGAAGGAAGTCCTATTTCCTTCGCAGTGGAGGGACCGACCGCATATATTATCTTCCCCGACAGTTCATCCCTCTCCTTAAAACACTGTACCGCAGACACACTTGTGAAGGCAAGCGCCTCAAACCGAGAATAGTTAGGCCTCTCATAGTGAAGACAGGTGGTTTTAACAATCGGGATCCAAATTGATTCCCACCCCGTGGGAACTTTGACCGTTCTTCCCTCAGGTCTCAGCCATAGCACCCGCGTCACTTATCGCCCTCCTCAATCCCTGCGACAGGGATCTGCCCGCATCTAGGGGATGTGAAGGGAAACGACCCTCCACCGTTATCTTAAGCTTCGGAGTTATATAGGACGCAATACCCATAAGGTAATTGCCCTCAGATCTGAAAAGGACTCCCAACGGAAAACTGCATCCTCCACCCACCTCCCTAACCACCTCTCTCTCAGCCTTCACCTCAACCAAACTTGTCTCATCTAGAATGGAGAGGAGTTCCCTTGGGGGCTTGAAGTCGACCCTGCTCACCAACGCCACAGCCCCTTGATTGGCCTCTGGGGTCAGTTCGGTGGGGTCAAAGACCCCATAGTTAACGTTCAGGCCTAGCCTAACTATTGAGGCCTCGGCTAGTATTAATGCATCCACTAATCCCTCCCTTTGTTTATTCACCCTGGTGTCAACGTTCCCCCGAATTGGGGTGACTTTGAGGTCAGGCCTGGAGAAGAGAACGAAGTTTGCCCTTCTCTCGCTACTTGTCCCCACCCTTGAACCAGGTTCTAAGTCCCTAAGGCTGTTATTAGGGAGGATGGCATCAAGGGGGGAATCCCTTTTCAAAACTCCCAGTACGTGCAGCCTTTCATCCATGTCAGTTGGAAGATCCTTCATGCTGTGCACAGCGATCTCGGCCTCTCCTCTTAATACGGCCGCGTTCACTTCAGCCTCAAAGGCTCCCCTGCCTAAGGATCTTAAATGGGTCTCCGGATTGAGGTCTGCCCTGGACTTGACCGGGATGAATTCAACCTCCACCCCCAAGTCAGCCAGGGGCTTGGAGACCATTTGCACCTGAATTCTGCTCAAGAGGCTACCTCTAGCGGCGACCCTAAGCAAGGGACTTCACCGCCTTTCTGATCGCGTGAGCCACCTCCTCCATTACCTCAGATCCGTGAGCGGCTGAGGTAAAGATCGCCTCAAACTGACTGGGTGCGACGAAAACTCCCTCCCTTAGGAGGGCCTCATGGAATTTGAGGTAGAGAGACCTATCTGCTTTCTTGGCGCTTTGAGCGTCAACTACCTCTGAGATCCCCATGAACACTTGAAACATGCTTAAGACCCTATTTACCACGTGGGGTAACTTCAGCGATTCCTCCAGGGCTTCAACGAACACCTTGGCAGCCGACTCAGCCACTCTATAGGGCCAGCCCTTCTCCAATTGATCTAAGACGGCCAACCCTGCCGCCATCGTTAATGGATGGGCGTTGAAGGTACCTGCGTTGAACACGGGACCGGAGGGCGTGAAACTATCTATCAGGTCCCTTCTGCCCCCTACAACCCCTATGGGGAGTCCACCTCCCACTATCTTACCCAAGGTGGTAATGTCTGGCCTCAGGCCATAGACCTCTTGGGCTCCCCCCAGGGAGAGCCTGAAACCAGTTATTACCTCATCCAAGATCAATAGGGTACCCGTGTTAGAGCTTACCTCCCTAAGTCCTGAAAGGAAACCCTCCTTTGGAGGTATTACACCCATGTTCCCCATTACTGGCTCCACTATTACGGCCGCATGATCCTCCTTTGACATGACCCTGGAAGCACACGTGAGATCGTTATAGGGACAGACGCTTACAGTCTTACTCACCTCCCCTGGAATTCCAGCTGACGTGGGAACACCGTACTCAGAAGCCGCACTTCCCGCATCTATGAGGACATAGTCATGAGCACCGTGATAATTCCCATCAAATTTCAATATTTTTGTTCTGCCCGTATATCCCCTAGCTAGCCTTATGGCGGCCATTGTGGCCTCTGTACCACTATTAACGAACCTCATCTTCTCCATGGACGGAATATGGACCCTGATCTTCCTGGCCAACTCCACCTCGGCCCTACTTGGAGTCCCAAATAGCCATCCTCTCTCCAACTGTCTTTCAATCGCTCGGCGAACCTCTGGGGGATTATGGCCTAGAAACAGCGGCCCGTAACCTAGGACGAAGTCAACCATGGCATTACCGTCCTCGGTGAAGATGTAGGCCCCCTGACCTCCCCTGACGTAGAAGGGGTAGGGCTGTACCTTGGCCCTCACTGGACTATTGACTCCTCCGGCGAAGAGGGTGATTGCCTCCTCCCAAAGATCCTGACTCAGAACGGAACTCCCTCCCTTATCCATTTGGCCAACTGTTCTGCGTAATAGGTGATAATCATATCCGCACCAGCCCTGGCAATAGCGGTGGTGACCTCAAGTACCGCGGTTCTTTCATCTATCCATCCATTCATTGCTGCCGCCTTGAGCAAGCTGTACTCACCGCTCACATGATAGGCCACCAACGGATAGCTGGGGAAAGCCTCTTTGACACTCCTCACAACATCGAGGTAAGTATGAGCCGGTTTCACCATTACCATGTCAGCCCCCTCCTCTATGTCCAGAGCCACCTCCCTTATGGCCTCCGCCCCGTTCCTTGGATCCATTTGATAGGATCTCCTGTCTCCGAAGGCTGGCTTAGAATATGCCGCATCCCTGAACGGGGAGTAGAAGGTTGAGGCGTATTTGGCACTGTAAGCCATAATTGCGGTTTCCTGGAAACCATTCTGGTCCAACGCCCTCCTTATGGCCCCTACCACACCGTCCATCATACTGGATGGGGCGATCACGTCAGCCCCTGCCTCGGCCTGACTTAGGGCAATATTTGCGTGAACCCTGAGACTCTCGTCGTTGTCCACGACATAACCTTGACCGCTTCGCCTGACTATTCCGCAGTGTCCATGGGCAGTGTACTCGTCAGTGCATTCGTCTGCATAGAGCAGGATCTTGTCACCGAAGGTCTCCCTCAACTGCCTCAGGGACCTCTGGATAACGCCATCCTTAGCGTATGCTGAGCTGGCCAGATCGTCCTTATACGATGGAATCCCGAATAGAATGAAATTTCTTAGGCCAAGATCCAGATCGGACTGCACCACTTTGGATAAATAATCAATAGGAAACCTGGAGACCCCAGGCATACTGGGTATAGGCTCTGGTTCCGAGGCCCCGTCCCTCACAAAGAGGGGAACTATAAGGCGTTCAACCGCGAGAGTAGTCTCCGCAACTGAGTCCCTTATTAACTTATTCCTCCTTAACCTTCTCGGTCTGTGAGTGGGAAACGTCACCATTAACGAGAGTGTCAACGAGAAAGTTAATGTAGTTTTCCTGACCCTCCCTGAGTAGAGCTGATATTTTCTCGAACACCGGCTGCATTGATTTCCTTGCTATGGAGTTTGACATATCCTCCAGCACCTGCCTCATTTCCGGAGTGACTTCCCCCAACTTGGCAAGTTCCTTAACTGCTCTCTCCAACTCCCTTCTCCTAACTTCCTCCACTCTCCACATTATTTTGGCAACGTAGTTCTTGGACCTATAGTTGAGGTACTGCAGGGCGAAGTCGTTAACCTCGTTTGCTATTATCTCCTTGGCCTTGACCACCTCGCCCTCCCTTTGTATGGCCGCCTCTCTGGATACCTCCCTCAGGTCATCCATGGTGACCACGTTCTCCCCAGAGAACATGGGAGGCACAGAGAGATCCACGATCAACTTGGCCTCTGGAAGAACCAACGAGGGACCATCGGATGGATTTGCCACTGCGGCGAAGACCAGATCATAGCCTCTGTCAATTTTATCAATTGTTGACCAGGAAGCTCCGAGCTTGGAGGCAAGGTCCTTTGCCCTCTCCAACGTTCTACTGAACACGGTGAGGTCTGACACTCTCTGGTTTCTCAGTATACTTGCGACCTTGGATCCCATGTTTCCGGCCCCCACAACTGCCACCTTAAGCCCCCTTAGGTCACCCAGTCTCTTGATCGCGTAATCCACCGCCAAGGAGTAAACGCCGACCTTCCCCCTGGAAATCATGGTTTCTACCCTTACCTTCCTCCCAACTCGAAGGGCCCTCTCACCAAGAAGCCTCACACCATAGTCCGCCACTCCCAGGGACTCGCTGTCCGCTAGACTTTGTCTCACCTGCCTCAATACATCATACTCCCCCACCGCTAGCGAATCTACCCCAGAGCTGACTTCAAAGAGGTGTTGAACTGCCTCTGCACCAAGCATCACGGTTGCCTCCTTAGTGACGTCCCTTGAGTGGATCTCCCTCAGTAAGCTCAGGGCCTTTGAGATCCTTTGCTCAGGTGAGCCGTGGAGGTAGAGCTCAACCCTATTACAGGTCTGGAGCACCATATGGCCTTCTCCCAATACGTCAGCCAATACCCTCAGCTCGTTGGGTTTCAGATAGTGGGCCGGGAGGGCTTTGAGGCCTATAGTTTTGTAGGTGAAGGTCACAGCCCCATACATGTTCAACCTATTGTTCAACTGTCTCCCTGACAACCTCCTCTGCCCTCCTCAATGCGCCATCCATGTCCCCTTTTTCCACCGAATCCTGGAAGGTGGGGTCTGAGAAAATGGTGGAGTAGAGCTTGAACCTCTTGGATGGATCCCCAACCTTGGCCTTGAGCATCTTCTTCACCTCGTACATGGCGTTTACCTTGGACCTTACGTCACTCTCCTCCACAGTCTGACGGACCAGTTCCAACAGATATTTGGAACTCAGGCTGGACTTACCGTATGTGGTGACAGCAACCGCTATGGTGCCGTCGTCAAAGTATATGGGAACAATGAAATTGGAGTCTGGCGGAGAGGTAGGATCATTACAGAGCTTCCTCAGGGACTTGGCCATGGAGCAAATCTTCCTATTCACCTCCTGATCGTTGGTGGCAGTGATGACAACATCAAATTGAGAAAGGAAGCCCTCCTCAATCTGCCTAGCATCACCAGATATCTTCCTCACGTTTGGATGTTGGATCTCCTGTGTGAACTCCAGGCTTAACACGGTAACTGAGGCACCCAGTTCAGCGAACTTGTTGGCCCTCTTGGCTCCAACCTTTCCTCCCCCCACAACCAACACTTTCATGTCCTTAACGTCAACGAATAGGGGAAGCATCTCTATCAGCGCTTCTCCATAAACTACCAGTGGAACTTTATATACATTTTCTAAGAGTTTCTAAAGCCTTTAGAACCACTTATCTAACCCAGACTGTCTGGAGGACCCTCTAAGATCCACTAGAGCTTTCCTCACCCTTGACAATGCACCTTGCACTCTGTCCTCACTGAAGTCGTGCTCCTCCACCAGAATTTTCATTACGGCCTCCTCGTTGGGTTCCTCCATTTCCAAATCGCTCTCCACATCAACAACTTTTGGGTGGAGGAACGCCTCCCTTAGCTCCGACAGTTCCGCGCCCAGCTGGGAGAGGTCCACCTCCCCAGCTGACGCTGCCGCCTCCAGGGAACCATATTTTTTAATGAGAGAATATGCCCTTTTAGGACCGAAGCCCCTAATTCCCTCGGGATCGTAGTCTGTCCCCACCAGTAAGGCCACGTCTATTAGCTGTTCCCTAGATATTCCCAAGGATTTAAGGAGTGACCCCAACTCAAGAATTTCAGGCCTCACGTCCACATAGACTTCCTTGTTTGGGAGCTTCCTTCTCCCTGTGATTGTCAGATTCCTCACCAGCCTCTGCGCTCCAAAGAGCAGGGAGTCGTAGTCCTGGCTACCTACCGCCCAACTCTTTCCCCTTAAGTGGAGGTGGGCGGCCTGAGCCTCCCCCTCGGCAGGGGCCTGTACAATTGGCACCCCCATGGCCTGTAGAAGTTCCTTGGACTGATCAACCATCTCGTTGGTGAGATAAGATGATGCAGCTGCATATTTCCTCTGAGAAAGGACGTCTCCAACTTCCTTGGCCCTTTCATACTTCCTTGCGGCCTCTTCCTTGACCTGCCTCCTCCTATCAAGCTCACCTCTCTTCATTTCCGGTGGCTTTCCATCAAAGACGTAGATGGGCACAATTCCCTCCTCCAAGAGATTCACAGTCCTGTAAAAGAGTCCGCTGAGGTGGCTAGTGACCCTACCTCTGGAGTCCACAAGCGGTGTTCCGTCGGGCTGTCTTATGGCCGCCAGGAACTGATAAATTGCGTTGTAGGCGTCAACTGAGACCTTCTTCCCTTTTAGTTCCTTCAGGGAGACTTCCCTTCTAGCTACATCGGCCAGATCTCCGAGATCTACTCCTATTCCTTATCCCCCAAGAGGGATATCATTCTTACATCGTCTTTTATGAGGGTCACCGAGATGAAGCCACGCATCTCCAAGCTCATCAACGCCCTGAGGAAGTCGGTAAAAGAGACCTGGGAGCTTGAACTCTTCAACACATCGTTATAAAGGTCCTGATCCCTAATTGATGTGCCTACCTTCCTCAACCTCTCCAACACAAGGTAATGAAGTGGGACCTCTCTCCACATGCTCTCACGCAAATGTGCTCGGCTTAACCACCTGCTTGGGAAGTTGCTGCCTGGCCCTATCAAACCAAGAGGCGTAGAATTGGGTCATCTCCTGGGTCACCGAGGGCTTCACCTTCCTCATGGCCTCCATGAAGTGGGCCCAGTTGACCTTGAGCTCCTCAGCCCTCATTCCCTTCCTTAGTCCCTCCCTTAACGCCACTAGCCCGGCCTCCCTAACTAACGCAGCTATATCAGCTCCGGTGTAACCCTCCGTCTTGGCTCCCAGGTCGTTAAGGTCTACGTCTGGGGCAAGTGGAACTTTGCTTGTGTGAACCTTCAGGATATCCACTCTGGCGTTCCTGTCAGGAGGAGGAACCAGTATCATTTTCTCGAACCTCCCAGGACGCAATAACGCAGGATCCACAATGTCTGGCCTGTTTGTGGCCGCTATCACTGCAACGTGCTGCATCTCCTCTATTCCATCCATCTCCGCCAACAATTGGTTTACCACCCTCTCCGTCACTCCAGAGTCGTAACCGGCACCTCTCATTGGAGTTATGGCATCTATTTCGTCGAAGAATATGACCGCCGGCGCGTATTGTCTTGCCTTCCTGAATATCTCCCTTATGGCCTTCTCGCTCTCCCCCACCCACTTGGATAGTATCTCAGGTCCCCTGACAGCAATGAAGTTGGCGCCGCTCTCAGTGGCAACCGCCTTGGCCAACATGGTCTTACCTGTACCTGGTGGACCGAACAGTAGTATTCCCCTAGGGGGCTCTATGCCCACCTTCTCATAGTAGTCCGGATACTTGAGAGGATACTCAACTATCTCCCTGAGCTCCTGCTTTGCATCCTCAAGCCCACCTATGTCGTTCCACTTGACCTCCGGCACCTCTATGTATATTTCCCTCAGTCCGCTCGGCACGATCTCCTTAAGTGCCTTCATGAAGTCGTCCATTCTTACCTCCATTTTCTCAAGGATTTCTGGGGGTATCTTGTCCTGAGAGAGGTCTATCTCTGGGAGATACCTCCTTAATGTATTCATGGCCGCCTCCCTTACCAACGCGGAGAGGTCAGCGCCAGTGTAACCGTGGGTTATGTCCGCCATCTTCTCCAGGTCCGTATCCTTTGATAGTGGCATGTTCCTGGTGTGGATCTGCAGTATCTCCAACCTTCCCTGTTTGTCCGGAAGGGGTATCTCTATCTCCCTATCGAACCTCCCGGGCCGCCTCAATGCGGGATCCACGGCCCCCGCCCTGTTGGTGGCGGCAATAACTATTACGTTACCCCTGCTCTCCAATCCATCCATCAGGGTCAGCAACTGCGCCACGACCCTCCTCTCAACCTCCCCTATTACTTCATCTCTTTTGGGAGCTATGGCGTCTATCTCGTCTATGAATATTATGGCCGGGGCATGTTTCTTGGCGTCCTCGAAGATCTCCCTCAACCTCTGCTCGCTCTCCCCATAGAACTTGCTCATTATCTCAGGACCATTTATAGAGGTGAAGTAGGCCTCCGTCTCATTGGCAACAGCCTTTGCAAGTAAAGTCTTTCCCACACCGGGAGGACCTATGAGCAATATTCCCTTTGGGGGCTCTATGCCAAGTCTCTTGAACAGCTCAGGGTGCCTAAGGGGTAGCTCCACCATCTCCCTGACCTTATCGATTATGTTCTTCAGTCCTCCTATGTCCTCGTAAGTTATCCTGGGAAGCCTGGTCTGCTCTATGGGCTTCTCCGATATGGTTATGCTTGTCTCATCGTTGGCTATCACCACCCCTAAGGGCTTTACTTGGATTACGGTGAAGGGTATGGCCTGCCCCAACACTGGGATGAGAACTGTGTCACCCTCCACCATGGGGTAATCCCTCAACTTCTTCTTAACGTAGCTAACGAACCCTGGGTCTACAGTTATTGAGAAGTTGGAAGGAGCAAGCTTAACGAAGTTAGCTGGCCTGACCTGGGCCTTCCTCACCACAACCCTATCACCAATGCTCACCCCAGCGTTCTTTCTGGTTATGCCGTCCATCCTTATTACATCCATTCCAGCGTCTTCATTGGCGTTAGGCCAGGCTATTGCGGCCGTCTTCCTGGTTCCCTCTATCTCCACAACGTCCCCTGCCGTAACACCTATTGAGGCAAGGAGGTCAGTGTCTATCCTCACCTTCCCCCTTCCCACATCCTTTTGTTTAGCTTCCAGCACCCTTAGTTCGAGTTGCCTCCTTTGCGGTTGTCTCTGCTCTTCAGAACCACTCGCCATGGTAACCTACTACTATCTCTCTGAGTGGAGGTTATTAGAACTTGCTATGAGACTGTGAAGGACTTTACTTGAATTCTTAAGGTGCGAGCACCCTAACGCTCATCTTAACCTAGAAGACTTTCCCAGGGCTGCAACTGGGAAACTTCCCATTTAGGATTTCCCCCACCTAGATCTTGGTTCGAGCAATTGAAAAATCATATTCATTTGCCAATCATGCACCCATAATAAAAATAACAATTATAACGTTCGCTCTAAAAGGAGAAATCTCTCTAAAAAGTAGAAAAATCACTGCCTTGACGTAATTGTGGACGCCTGGGGAAGCTCTGGGAACTTCTCCTTCATTCTCTGCTCGGCTATCACTGTGGCTTCACTGAGTATCTGTCTGGCCTCTGGACTGGAGGCACCGTAGCCATAACCTGAACCAGTGAACTCGCCGGCGCTCAGTACCACGTCGTTCAGACCTTCTCCCAGCTCTGAGAGCTCAAGTGAAAGTTCCGGCATCATTCCCCTTATGGAGTTCTTCAACTCATTTATAACCCCCACCACTGGTCCCAGTCCGGCGAACACGTCAGCGAACTCTCCTATGGTCTCCAGTCTTAGCTGAACCTGCTCAAGGGCTATTTGAGTGACCAGGAGTTGTCTTGACATCTTCCTGAGCTCAGCTACCTCGTTGGCGTACACAGCTGCCCTCTGGTTATCCTTACTCATCTGCGCCTCCACTACTCTCTCGAAGAGTACCCTGTCCCTCTCCTGCATTCTGCCTATTTGAGTGTCCAATCTACTTATCATGGTCTTTAGCTTATACTGGGCGTGTATCAGCCTGTACTTCAAAGGCTCCTTGTTCTTGAACGCTCCCCTAACTCTCTCCCCCAAAGAGGGTTCGTCGTTTCCTGCCCAATACCTCTGAAACTCCTTGCCCAACATACGCAATATATATCTTACCTTGGAACGGTTATAAAGGGAGCTTCCTGGTAATATTTGACTGTAGGAACTGTTCCACGGAGGGATCCTGGAGCCAGTCCACAGATTGGCACTGCCTTGACTCGAACCTCCTTATCACCTCATCCACCGTGAGTTGACTGACGTCTATTGAGCAAACAGTATCGAATGTCTCCCTTGCCTCCTCCTCCACCACTCCCAAGGCCTCGGCCTCCACGTTCTCCATCACCTTCGCCTCAGACCATCCCCTACTCAATAGGTCCCTGTACACGAGGAGGGGATGTCTCCTCAGCACAAGGATCGAATCCCCCTGGACAAGGGAAGGGTAGATGGCCTCCACCACCACATTTCTCCCCCTTAGGTAGTTCGCCAATTGTTCCTTGGTCTTCTCCTCATCAAGGAGATAACTGGAGCTCTCCTGATCGAAGGAGGTGTAAAGTCCATTGGATATGACGAACTGGGAGAGGGAGAGGTACTCCATTCCCCTCCTTCTTGCAAGTTCGGTGGCAACTACGGTCTTTCCCGTGCCTGGGGTGCCAGTGACCACAATTATCATTTGAAGAGAACGAGGGTCTCTGAGAGAAATAAGGCTACCGAGATCGCCAAGAGCAGGGACCTGGTTCTTCCTCTGAAGCCGCTCCACACCTCCCTTATGCCCAACGGAAAGGTGAGGAGTCCCAATAAAAACAGGATGAATTCCAAATCGTTCATGAAATAGAAGTTCTTGAATCTCCTTTTAAGGCGGGACGCGCAGTAAAAATGGTGTTCTCGGAGCTCTTGGACGTGGTGGATAAGCTGAACAGGGGTCAGGTGATGGAAGCGGCCCATAAGATAATTGAACTCGCCAGGGATAGAGAGGATCTCATTGAGATGTGCTCGGAAATTGAGGAGATGTTAATGGACCTGAGGAGAGGTAGATCACTTGAGGTGGAGGGCCCTCTGGGAAGGAAGCTAAGGGAAGTGGAGGAGGAGATGAGGAGATTGAAGGTGAGGAGATTGAAGCTCCTAATCCTTTATGCAGTCCAACTTATCAGTGGGGACAACCCGATTATAATGAATGTGATCAAGAGGGAGGACATAGACACAACACATACCTACTTATAAGAAAATTGGGTCCACGAGGACAAATCCAATAGAACAACGAACAGCCATGGTAAGTATAGCTTGACCCAGCCGCCTGGACTCACACCAAGGGGGCTGACCCGTTTGGGAGCAGCGGGCTAACCGCTCGGACTGACGCCCTCGCGGCGCACACCCCTGCCCCATCAACCCCCTGTTCTAGGGGAGGGTCCCCGATCCGGTGGTTGCCCATCGAACCGGTGCCACCTTTTTTCGGGGAGGGTTTCCCACTTAGATGCTTTCAGCGGTTAACCCTCAGGGCGTGGCTGCCCGGCAGTGCCCTACCGGACAACCGGTAGACTAGAGGCCCCGGTACTCTGTTCCTCTCGTACTAGGAGTACCTTCCCCTCAGGTGGCAGACACCCCCCACCCTTAGAGTCCGACCTGTCTCGCGACGGTCTAAACCCAGCTCACGTTCCCCATTAACGGGCGGGCAGCCCTACCCTTGGGGGCTACTGCACCCCCAGGGTGGGAAGAGCCGACATCGATATAGCAAACCGCGGGGTCGATGGGAGCTCTCGCCCGCGACGACCTTGTTATCCCCGGGGTAACTTTTCTGACATGCCCAGCCCCCACGTGTGGGGGCATGAGCGTTCGCTAGGCCGCGCTTTCGCGTCGAGACCCCGTACTTTGAAGGGTCTCGTCAAGCCGGCTTTTGCCCTTGCACTCTACGGCGGCGTTCTGTACCGCCTGAGCCGACCTTTGGGCTCCCGTGTTATCTTTTCGCGGGAGTGCCGCCCCAGCCGAACTGCCCACCTGACGTTGTCCCTCAGGGAGGTAAGTCGCTCGAACACCCATGGGTAGTGTTTCACTTTCGGCTCCACCACCCCCGAAAGGGTGGCTTCGACGCCTCCTACCTACTCTACGCGTGGGCGACCGAACGACAGCGCCAGGCTGCAGTTAAGCTCCACGGGGTCTTCTCTCGGTGTGGGGGGTTGCGGGACTGTGCACCCACTCTGGGCGTTCACGGGGACCCTGGCTGGGACAGCGGGGACCGCGTTGATCCATTCATGCGCGCCGGAACTTGCCCGGCAAGGCATTTGGCTACCTTGAGAGGGTCAGAATTACCCCCGGCCTTTAGCGGAGCTTCGTCCGGTTGGACCCGGATTTAACTTACCGCCAGTGGCCAGGATTCAGCTCCCGTACACACCCTTACGGGCTAGCGGGAACCTATGTTTTTATTAAACAGTCAGGTCCCCCTTGTCACTGCGACCTACTGCGACGTTTTGCGCCGCGGTAGGCACCCCTTATCCCTAAGTTACGGGGCTAATTTGCCGAGTTCCCTAGCCAGGGTTAGACCCCATTCGCCTTGGGCTTCTCACCCAGGGGCACCAGTGTCGGTTCTTGGTACGGACACGAAGGATCGTTCTGCACTCCCTTTTCATGGGGACCGAGGTTCAGGAGAACCCCCCTAACGGGAGGCCCATCGCACCTTCACCCCCTTCTCACCGTTACGGTACTCCAGGGGCTTAAGTGTTTGGCCGAGGCGGTTACCTCGGTCTCCCTACCTCCATCCGTCAGGAGCACAGCTTGCGTTGCCGCGCCTACCTCCGTGGCAGGGGAATATTAACCCCTTTCCCTTTCGACAACTGCCAATTGGGCGTTGCCTTAGGACCGGCTCACTCCCGGTCGACGACCGTTGCCGGGAAAACCTGGCCCTTCCGGCGAGGGGGATTCTCACCCCCTTTCGCTGTTACTGCCGCCGGGATCCGCACCTGCGACGGATCCAGTGGACCTCACGGCCCACCTTCTGCTCCGCCGTAGCGCCCTCCTACCGATGGAACTCCATTGGAGCTCCACCCTTGGGTATCGGCGGCCGGCTTAAGCCCCGACCAGTCTGCAGGGCCCGTAGCCTCGGCGGGTGAGCTATTACGCACTCCTTAGAGGATGGCTGCTGCTGGGCCCACCTTCCCGCTGTCTGTGGCTACGGACGCCCTTCAACGCACTTAGCCGGCACTTTGGGGCCTTAACCCAAGTCTGGGTTGTTCCCCTCTTGCCACCCAACCTTACGCCGAGTGACCCACTCCCCTCATCTAAGGCACCCGCAGGTTCGGAGTTTTACTGGGAGTCCGGACCTTTCGATCCGAAGCCCCAATAAGTAACTCTACCCCACGGGTGACCTCCGAGGAGGCTGCGCTAAGACGCATTTCGGAGGGAACTAGCTATCACCGAGCTAGATTGGTCTTTTGCCCCTAGGCCAGGGTCAGGGGAACGAATTGCACGTCAGAACCCCTATTCGGCCCTCCACCAGGGTTTCCCCTGGTTTCGGCCTGCCCCGGTCTAGATCGCCCGGTTTCTAGCCTCACGCCAGTGACTCGAGGCCCTGACAGACCTCGCCCCTCACCTGTTGCCAGGTTGCGGGCTTTCGGTTTCCCTACGCCTTCGGAGGTGAACTCCTTAAGCTCGCCACTGACGTGAACTCCCCGGCCCGTGATTCAAGACGAAAGATGAGACCCTGATTAGGCCCCTACGTACTAAGGACTTGCGCCCTCCTCCTTCAGGAGCCATCACCTCTTTCAGGCCTCACCCTGTATCGCCAGACGGTTTCAGGCACTTTTCACCGCCCTTCCGGGCTACTTTTCAGCTTTCCCTCACGGTACTTAGTTCGCTATCGGTCTCGGGAAATATTTAGCCTTAGAGGCACGTGTCCCCCGTCTTCCCACCCTCAAACTAGAGGATGGTACTCCATACGCCGCTGCGTCCGCCTCCCTTTCGCCTACGGGGCTATCACCCTCTTCGGCCCCCCTTCCCAGGAGAGTTCGGCTAGAGAGACTGGGACGCTCGGGTTGCCCCTAGCAGCGTGATACCCCACATCCCCACCAACTTGTCGCTGGCGGGTTTGGTCTGGGCTGTTCCCCTTTCGGTCGCCCCTACTCAGGGAATCTCAATTGATTTCTCTTCCTTCCCCTACTAAGATGCTTCCGTTCGGGGAGTTCCCCCTCCCACTTGCGCGGGAGTGCCCTTACGAGCAGGAAGTCCCATTCGGGAATCCCGGGGTCGACGGCCGCCTGCGCCTAACCCAGGCGTTTCGCCGCTTGCCGCGCCCTTCTTCGGTCCCCGAGCCGAGCCATCCACCGCCTGGCTTGGTGCCCTCTTGGGCTTGAGTCCAGTCGGCTGTCTAGCCCTATACTTACCATGGCCTCACTGAACCGCCGCTCCCATAGGGAGCTTAAGGTTCTAGGCCCTTCACTCCTCTCCCAATAGAAGAGGAGTTGCATTGGCCGGAGGAGGAATGACATTCACGGGATTCCCCAGGGGATGCACTATGAGGTGATCCAGCCGCAGGTTCCCCTACGGCTACCTTGTTACGACTTCTCCCCCCTTGCAGGAAAGAAGTTCGACTCCCCACCGAAGCAGAGAGCCTCACCCCTCCCCCGCTCGGGTGGAGCGACGGGCGGTGTGTGCAAGGAGCAGGGACGTATTCACCGCACGTTGTTGACGTGCGGTTACTAGGGATTCCTCGTTCACGAGGGCGAGTTTCAGCCCTCGATCCCAACTGAGGCAGGGTTTAAGGGATTGCCTCCCCCTTTCGGGTTTGGATTCCCGCTGTCCCTACCATTGTAACCCGCGTGCGGCCCGGGAGTTTCGGGGCATGCTGACCTGCCGTGGCCCCCTCCTTCCTCCGGCTTAAACGCCGGCAGTCCCCCTAGTGTGCCTCCAGCCCGGAGGCCAGAGTAGCAACTAGGGGTGGGGGTCTCGCTCGTTGCCGGACTTAACCGGACATTTCACAACACGAGCTGGCGACGGCCATGCGCCTCCTCTCCGCGAGTCTGGCAAGGTCGTCAGCCTGGCCGTCATTCTGCGGTCTCCCCCGGTGAGATTCCAGGTGTTGACTCCAATTGAGCCGCAGGTTCCACCCCTTGTGGTGCTCCCCCGCCAATTCCTTTAAGTTTCGGCCTTGCGGCTGTACTCCCCAGGCGGCGGACTTAAAGGACTTCCCTGTTGCACCAGGTGGACCCTAAGCCCACCTGACACATAGTCCGCATAGTTTACGGCCGGGACTACCCGGGTATCTAATCCGGTTTGCTGCCCCGGCTTTCGCCCCTCACCGTCGGGCGCGCTCTAGCTGGGCGCCTTCGCCACTGGTAGTCCTCCTGGGATCTACGGATTTCGCCCCTACTCCAGGAGTACTCCCAGCCTCTCTCGCCCCCTAGCCTGGTAGTATTCGCACCATTTCCGAGGTTGAGCCTCGGTATTTAGACACGAACTTACCAGGCCGGCTACGGGCGCTTTAGGCCCAATAAAAGCCCAGACCACTCGCGGAGCTGGTATTACCGCGGCGGCTGACACCAGTCTTGCCCCCCGCTTATTCCCCCACCTTTTTAGAGTGGGGAAAAGCCTCTAACGAGGCACTCGGAGTAGCGCCATCACGCACAAGCGCATTGTGGACGTTTCGCGCCTGGTGCACCCCGTAGGGCCTGGGCCCTTGTCTCAGTGCCCATCTGGGGGCTCCCGCTTTCACGGCCCCTACCCGTTATAGGCTTGGAAGGCCTTTACCCTTCCAACTACCTGATGGGCCGCAGCCCCATCCTGAGGCGTCCCTGAACAGTAGCCCAAGGACCTTTCGGCGAGGAGACCTTCCAGCACTCCTCACCTATCGGGAATTATCCCTAGTTTCCCAGGGTTATTCCCGTCCTGAGGGCAGGTTAGCCACGTGTTACTCAGCCGTACGCCACACCCCCTTGACCCGGAGGTGTAAACTCCCATGGCTTAGCCCTACTCCGATAGCGGTCTGGTCCGGCAGGATCAACCGGAATTGGTGGGGAAACCCTCACGTGGCCATTCCTCCCCCCATCAGACGTAAGTGTTCCGCAGTTATCACCGCGGGGAGCTTACGTCCTCACATTGACGGCAACCTTGATTGTAAGGTGCCTGTCGGCGAAATATCCTTATGCATCGTTTCCCATATAAAATTATCTTCTCAGTGGTACAGTGAACAGGATGGGAGGTGCCAAGGCTGCCAAAGCTGAGAGTCTCCTATTCCCCATGAGCGAAAGGTTTAAGAGCGAGGGGCCGCTCCCCCTTCGCTTCTCCATGACGAACCCTTCCAGACAACTTCACTGACTCCTTCCTTGACATTCACCCATAGTGCCATGACAAAGAGTAGGCTGGAGAGTCTATTGAGGTATTTCACATAAACCTCCGAGAGGGACCTTTCCCTACTTAGGGCGACCAGGGATCTCTCTGCTCTCCTACACACTGACCTGGCTAAATGGAGGACTGACGCTCCCGTGGAGCCACCGGGTAGGATAAAGTGCTTTAACTCTGGGACATCCGCACTAAACTGAGAGAGAGAACGCTCCAGAGCAAGGACCTCTTCCTCAGAGAAACCCAGCGTGAAGCCGGCCAGTTCGGAGGAAATGGCCAACAATCTGGATTGAATGGAGAGTAGGACGGTCCTCAATTTCGGATAGATGGACGCACATAACCCAAGTGCGGAGTTGAGCTCGTCCAGATCTCCGAGGGTCTGAACCAGAAGGTCGTCCTTCCAAACCTCTCCCACTGAGGGCACCTTGGTTTTGCCCTTATCTCCAGAGCCCGTGTACCACATCACTCCAACACCTTCCCTGCCCCTTTCCGTTGTGCCTCTTGGTAAAGAAGCAGAGCTGCCGCTAAATCCTGGGCGGCAATACCCACTGTCTTGAAAACTGTAGGTCTCTCTATCTTCCCTCCCTCCAGGGCCCGGCCTATCTCCATAACCCTTATCCCCAATTCTGTGGCCCTCTTGAAGTCCCCACTCTCGTGACTTACGGCCTCAAGGGAGTCAACCAAGAAGGTGGACGTCCTCCTTATGGTATCGTCGTCCAACTCCCTGGAATCCATTGTGTGAGCTCCAACACTACATACGTGAAACTGATCCTTGAGTAGGGCGCCCCTTACCACTGGGACGGTGGATGAGGTTGCGGCGAATACAACGTCGGCCCTCTTGAATAGGGTATCACCCTCCACCGGGGAGGCACCCAACTCTTTCGCCAAGCTCAAATGACCCTTCCGGGCGGTGATAAGGACCTGGTCTACGTTGAGGTAACCGGTGGCAACCCTATGATGGTACTTGGCTTGAGTTCCGGCGCCCACTATTCCCATGGTGCCAACCTTCCTACCCATTACAAGTTCAGTGGATAGGACGCTGGCTGCTGCAGTTCTCCACGCCGTGAGGGTAGGTCCGTCAATTATCGCAAGAGGCGATCCGTCGTGGGCTGACATCAATAGCACTAGTCCGTTTATGGTAGGAAGACCCCTCTGCCTGTTTCCCTCGATTACGTTAACGACCTTTAGGGAGAACACTTCAGAACCATAGGAGGGCATAATTCCCCACCAGTTTCCGTTCACAGTGAGCACCTGCCTCCTGGGTTGAGAGACCTGCCCCTTGCTGAACCACGAGAAGGCCAGCCTTGAGGAGCGAACGGCCAACTCAGGGGTCATTATCTCGTCCACGTCCCTGGAACTAAGGAAGATCACAGTAACATTGAGCACACTCCCCTTTTAGGGATTGGGGATAAGGTAATCACGTGAAACTGGAGCTGGGGGTCTGTCCGCCTGACGCCGATCCCTATGAAGTATTCATTTCCACTCTCAGGACGGCAGGAGCGTCCGAGAACACCGTGAGGCTTTACTCCACAGCCGTGAGGGAATTCCTAAAGTTTGCCAAGAAGAATCCAAGGGAGATCACCACTGCCGACATCAACGCGTGGCTAACACATATCGCCGGAAAGAGGACCACCACCATTAGGTACTATATGATTGCGGTAAACAGATTCCTTAGATGGCTACAGGTGGACGTAAGACCACCAATGCCCAGGCCGAGGCCGAGGAAGGTAAGAGCGTTAGAGAGGGACGAGGTGGAGAGGCTGTTTTCCGTGGCCAGAGGTAAGGAACTATTGATACTTTCACTTTTATTGGATACTGGACTCAGGGCTAAGGAACTTCTCTCCCTTAAGCGTGAGGACGTAGACTTGGAGAGTAGGAGTATAAGGGTGAAAGACACCAAGAACGGTGAGGAGAGGGTAGTATTCTTTACAAATAGAACAAGTCAGATGATGAAGGAATACTTGAAAAGTTGTCCGGATAAGCTTTTTGACATTTCATATCAGGGTCTATATAAAATGCTAAAGGGTTTAGGTAGAAGAGCGGGTGTGCAACTGAGACCGCACGTCTTAAGGCACACTTTCGCCACAAATGCGGCCAGGAGGGCAATGCCACTCCCTGCCCTTCAGGCCATAATGGGACACAAGGACATAAAGACTACGCAGATCTACATGCATCTGGTTTCAAGGGACCTACAGGAGGCTTACACCAGGACATTCATGGAGAGCTAGAAGGACCTCCCAGTGAACCTCCACCTTCCCATCTCCCACACATAGGATGCCAAGTCCTTGATGTCGTTAAAGGTTGAGGTTTGAAGGTGAAGATATTCGAACTTGGCCGCGTCCCTGAGCATTTTGGCTTGAAGTTGTTTCACCTGCGGGGAGGACATTATCTTGTTCAAGGGGTCCCTGCTGAGGTTTCCCACTATCTCGCCCTCCATATCGTCTGGGTAAGGGAGATCCCCATTTGGATAAACGGTAATTGAGTAACTCGTCAGTCTCCTCGGCCTCCTCCTCTCCACCAGCGCATCTATGAATCCCCAAGAGTTGTTGAGAACTGGACCGTACTTTCTCTTGAGGTAACTCATTACTTTGTACACCTCCTGAGGATCTGGGGCAAGCTTAACCTTAGAGGTTGGGTAATCTACAGCGGGGAGGACAAGTATCTTGTACTTGCACCTCTGAACCGCCTTTACCTTATCTTCTAGCTTGTCAATGTTATATTTCGTGAGAACCGTCTGTACATTTACCTTAAGTCCATACTCCCTGAGTTTGCAGAGAGTATCCAGGGACTTAACGTTCCAATGATACTCATCTATGGAATAATGTACGAAGTCCACTACGTCCCCCAGCTTGGACAGGAACGAGTCATCGGACAACCTGTAACCATTGGTTGTCAACATGACGTATAGGGAACCATCGTGAGCGTAGCGAAGAAGTTCCAAAATGTCCTTTCTGGTGGTGGGCTCACCACCCTCGAAAGATATGACGACCACTGAGGAACGGCTTAAGTTATCTATTATCCTCTTCACCGTGTCAGTATCGGCCTCTCCCAGCAGGCCATCGTAATAGGCGGGAGTGCAGAAGGTGCACCTCAAGTTGCATTTTGAGGTAACCTTGAACGTGGCATAGGCTGGCCTGAAGTTATCCCTAAGGAGTTGGGTCCTTATGAACCACGACAGGGCCTTTAAGTCCCTATTCATTCTTCACCCTCTCCATGAGCCTCACATAATCCAACGCATTTTCATCAATGGCCTTGATATCCTGTTCGGTGACCTTCCTCACCACTTTGGCCGGCACACCAAGGGCGACACTGTAGGGTGGGATCTCCTTTCCCTCAGGGACTAGGGCACCGGCGCCAACTATGGAGTACTCTCCAACCTTGCTGCCATTAAGGAGAATTGCTCCCATCCCTACTATGACGTGGGAAGAGACCTGGGCCCCGTGTATAACCGCGTTGTGACCAACAGAGACTCTATCCCCTATCCGTACCCTGAATCCTAGGTCAGTATGTACGGTGGAGTTTTCCTGTATGTTACTTTCCTTCCCTATCCTTATTGAGTCGTTATCTGCCCTCAATACCACATAATGCCATATGCTACTCCCATCCCCGATCTCCACGTCTCCTATGAGGTAAGCTGTGGGGTGAATGTAAGCCGCACCCACCGTCGGTCTCTTTCCCAAGAAAGGCTCTAGAGGCATATTCTAACTTACTAGCCCCTTTTCTTTAACTTTGCGATGAAGAACCCACCAGTTCCGTTAACTTGAGGATGGAACCTGATTAAGTGTTGAAGCTCAAATCGAGGGTCATTTATGACCTCCTCGTTCTCCAGCAGAGTGACAGTGCAGGTGGAGTAGATGAGTTCACCTCCAGGCCTCAGGATCCTATGGGCTGCCTCTAGGAACTGAAGTTGGTAGTTCCTCAGTCTAATTATGTGTTCCTTGTCCTTGTGGTCATAAAGCTTAGGCCTGAGGCCCAGGGCCGAGCAGGGGGGATCTATAAGTATCTTATCGACGTCCTTCAGTCCACTCTCCCATAGATATCTAGAATCAAACCTATACACAGGCACATCTAAGTGAAGTCTCGAGAGGTTTTCCCTTAATTTTGAAACCTTGGATTGAGTCCTGTCGAACCCCACCAACTTAGCTCGAGGTTCCAGTTGGGCTAAGTGACTCAACTTACCTCCAGGGGCGGCAGTGGCGTCAACTATGAGCTCCCCAGGCCTCGGATCTACCACGTGAGCCACGAACTGAGATGGTTTCCCCTGAACGAAGAGGAGTCCTTGGGAGAAGGGACGACTTTCCCTTACTGCAGGCACGTCACAAAGTGGTTCCGTAACTTTGACCATCAACCCACCTGACATTACCAACTCTCCATGAGCTACCACCACCCCCCCTGGGCCCACCACTGAGACCCTCCTTGATTTAGCCCTAATCTCCTTAATTCCGGGCTTGTAGACGTTTGCCCCTTGCATGACACTCTCCGCAGTGGGCCCATCCACCATTACCACGTCCCCGGTGGGTTCTAGGCTGTCCCTACAATGGACGGGAAAGTATAAGGCCTCCTCCAAATCCTCATCGAGAATCGCCCCAATTTTCCTGGCCACTCTCTCCGGATCCGCCAGGGCAGTGTTAACCCTCATATAGAACCTCTCGGGAGGGCGTTTAATCAGTTCCAGGAAGTCCTGAAGGTCTGGGCCGTATACTCTCCTGAGCTCGTCTATGACGAATTGATCGAATTCCATACTGTCCTCGCCCCCATGTTGTTGGGATAGGTCACAAATCCGCCGAAGGTGCTCTCCAACTCCCTACCCTCCCTCTCAGTTGAGGGAAACGTATATAGCGCAGGACCGAAGGAGGAGAGACCGACGGCAAAGCCACGAGAACTCATGGCCTTGGCCAATTCTCTGACTTGATCGCTCTGAAGCCGCCACTCCACCCTCTTGAATCCCAAGGACTGGATCCTCTCAACTGATTCAAGGACTCCGCTTAGGTCTCCCTCAGCTACTGAAGGAAGAAGTCCCATTAAAACCACTCTGGATAACTCTGCTGCTCCCTCAACCCTCTCCCTAAATGCAGCCCTCTCAACTTGCCCATATATACGTCTTCCCTGTTCAGGTATGTTAACGTAGACAAGCCAAGGGAAGTGGAATCTGGCCAGAACTGGAGGGGGTGGTGCTGAGGCGTAGTCCGATGGTTCAGGAACAGGCTTAAGCTTGGTGGAGTGCCCCCCATCCACCACTAACCCCCCAAACTGAAAGGCATAAACTCCGACGCCAGAGGTCGAACCCCTTCCCATTAGGATGGCAAGTTCCCTTGCGTCCTTCCTGAGACCGTTAAATTCGGCAGCCAATTTTCCTACCGCCAAACTTAGCTGCGTGGTGTGCCCAAGGCCGACGTGAGGCTCATAGTCTTCCTCCAAACATACGCCAGGTAATGGAAAGGGTGGCGGGATAGGCGGTTCACATTTGCCCACGTTGACCACTACCCTAGGCCTAGATAGGGCAAGCCCCACCCCACCGTCAAGTCTGCCGTAAGTCCCCTCCAGGTCTATGAGGGTCATGTGCAGTCTCGATATTCCCACTACCTTGAGCATCGGTACTTAATTCAGAGGAACGGTTAATATTGGTGTGAGCTATGCGGCTAGACTCTTCGAGCTGAGGGACTCTGCGAGAACCTTCCTGGTCGGAGAAAGGTCAGTATCGTATGAACAGGCGGCCAAGGAGGTGATGGAGATGAGCTCGTCAGTGGCCGCAGGCGAGACGGTGGTGCACTTTGCCACAAATTCAGTCCAATCTGTACTTCATTATTTGGCACTTCAATGGGCAGGGGCCAGGGTGGTAGCTGTCGATCCCCTCACGTCCGCAGAGGACCTCAAGTTCATACTGGAGGACTCCTCTCCATTCCTGATAATTGCTTCAGAGGACGTGATGAATAGGGAAAAGGAAGTCCTCAAGGGATACAGGGTAGTAACGTCCCTTGGGAGGGGATCAGGAAACAACGAACCATATACCTACCACAAAAACGAGGTGGGGTTGATCTACTACTACGCGGGAATAGCGGGGAGAACAATGCAGGTTCTACATTCAGGGGAGTCCAGCTACCTGAACGCTCGAGCCTTAGCTAAGTCGACAGGCCTAAATGAAGTACGTACTGCCTTGCTTGTACCCCTGGCTCACGTTTTGGGAAATAGTGTGCTGGGTGTTACCTTGGCCTTAGGTGGTTCCTTATTGATCATTCCCAAGTTCGAGCCATGGAAGCTAGCCTCATCAATCCAGGAGTTCCGACTTAACTACCTCTCCGCGGTTCCTCAGGTTTTTGAGGCGTTGTTGGAGGTGAATGGCGATCTAAGTTCCCTTTCCCTTTGCGTAAGCTCCGCAGCCCCTCTCAGGATGGAAGTGCAGAGGAGATTCCTTTCCAAGTTCGGGAGGGTTATAACTCAGCAATACGGTTTTACCGAGGGGATGGTCCTTACTTTTCTGAAGCCAGAACTCTGGGAAACTGGAGCTGTGGGATCTCCACTTGAGGATGTTCGGTTGAAAGTGAAGGACGGAGAACTTATGGTGAGGGCACCGTGGCTCATGCTAGGCTACTCCGATGAGGAGGAGACAAAAAAGGTCTGGGAGGAGGGCTGGCTGAAGACAGGGGACTTGGTGAAGGTGATTGACGACCTGGTCTATTTCACCGGCGTAAAGAAAAGGATGCTGAAATTCAAGGGATATCCCATATTTCCTAAGGACTTAGAGGCGATTCTAAGGAGGCATCCAGCTGTGTCCGAAGTGCGGGTGGTGGGGGAGGAAGTGGAAGGGTTGGGCCAGCAACCCGTGGCTTTAGTGGTTGCTAAGGAAAGGAGGGCCGGTCTTGAGGAAGAATTGCTCAACTTCGTCAATAGTAGGGTAGCCATTTATAAGAGAGTCAAGAGAGTCCAGCTTGTGGACAGTATTGGACCGGAGTGACCTAAGAGAAATGGCTGAGATTCTGAAGAGCAAGTACCAATCCCTCCCGTCTAGGTCAAAACTACAGACTGTGACCGAGGAAACGATCCAGTCAATGATTCAATCCAATGGCGTCGTGTTGTTAGCCTTTCTGGCTAAGTGGTGTGCACCATGCAGGATCTACGAGCCTTCCCTGGAGAGGCTGTCGATGAGGCTAGGTGTAATTGTAGCAAAAGTCGATGTGGACGAGGAGAGGAACTTAGTCAAGGAGTATGAAATAAAGGAGTTACCCACCACCATCCTCATCTTCAATGGGAAACCCGTGTGGAGGGAGGAGGGAGCCGTTGGTGAGGGTAGATTGGAAGAAGTGATCAGGTCCATAAGGACAAGTGGCCCTCAGACCAGTGACTGAATTGATAGAGGGAAGGTTTAAGGTTAAGCTTGACCAATTTCTGTTGGACGCTGAAGTTGAGGTCCAGGGGTTTACCGCAGTAATAGGACCTAACGGTGCCGGAAAGACCACGTTGCTCATGGCCTTGGCGGGACTGAGGCCCATAGCGAAGGGAGTAGTTAAAGTGAATGGAGTAGATGTCACAAATGAGCCACCCGAGAGAAGAGGTCTGGTCTACATAGACTTCAAGTCATATTTCCCACAGATGGAGGTCGAGGATCACTTGAGGTTCGGGGCCAGAATAAGGGGAATCCGGTTAAGCGACGACGATGTGAGTGAAGTGATCGAGATGCTTCAGGTCCCAAGGACTGGAAAGGTGGGGAAAATGAGCCTGGGAAATAGGGTAAGGATCAGTCTCGCTACGGCAATTCTATCTGGAAATAAGGGCATACTTGTGGATGAGGTCTTGACAAGTCTCTATGAAGGAACCAAGTTCGTTTCCGCGTTCAAGGAGCTAGTCAAGAGGAGGGGAATGGACGTCATCTTCACCACCCACGTGGAGGAATTGAGCAGAGAGGCGGACAGACTTTACTTCATAAATGCCGGAAGGACAACGAGAAAGTTTTAAATGAGACTTCGATGGTCTTGAGACTCTATGAAAAACAAATGATAAATTTTAAGCAAGAGAATAAACATTGTTTAAGACTTACGTGGATCATGCTTTTATCATGTTTAGAGAATTGTGCTAACCTATGAACAGTAGTGTTGAGAAATCTTTGAAACTGGTTCGAGAGAACCAGGTGGATTGGTTAGACCTGCAGTTCACGGATCTTCCTGGAAAACTTCACCACATAACCATACCTGCCAAGGAATTAACAGAGGAGAGTTTCAAGACCGGTTTCGGCAAGCTGGATGGAAGTAGCATAAGGGGATTCACCACCATTTATGAAAGCGACATGGTACTCAAGCCAGTACCAGATAGTATGGCCCTCATTCCCTGGAACAAGGGCGTAGCACGGGTGTTGAACCAAGTGTTCTGGGGGGCAGGGAGAGGTAGGTTTGAACGGGATCCAAGGGCAGTTGCCGAGACAGCTGAATCGTTCCAGGAGCAGAGAGGATACAGGAGTTATTACGGTCCGGAGTTAGAGTTCTTCATTTTCGATAAGGTTGAGGTGGATGTCTCGACGCCCAGCAGTGGAACAGGATATAAAATAAGAGCTAGGGAAGCACCGTGGGAGAAGACCGGGAACTTCCTTATCAGGTTTAAGGAGGGCTACTATCCCACCCCTCCCGTGGATCAGTTAATGGACGTAAGGTTAGAGATAGTTGATACGTTGGTTAAACACTTCGGATTTGAAATAGAGGCGACCCACCACGAAGTGGCCACGGCTGGACAGGGAGAGATAGACTTCAGGTTCTCAACATTAGTGGACACGGCGGATAAGGTACAGACATTGAAGTATGTGGGGAAGAACGTCGCCGCAAGTAAGGGACTGGTGATGACCTTCATGCCGAAGCCAATGTTTGGAGACAACGGAACCGGCATGCATACCCATTTCAGCCTCTGGACATCCGACGGTAAGAAGAACCTAATGTACGATCCGTCAGACGAGTACGCCGAGCTAAGTCAGACCGGCAGATACGTGGTAGGAGGGGTGCTTCATCACGCCAGGGCACTTTCGGCCATAGTTTCTCCCACAACCAACAGTTATAGGAGGCTCATACCAGGCTTCGAGGCTCCAGTATATTTGGCATGGAGTAAAGGGAACAGAAGCGCGGTAATTAGAGTTCCATCCTACTATAGGGGGATGGAGGTGGCTAAGAGAATAGAGTACAGGGCCCCAGATCCCTCCACCAATCCCTACTTGGCATTCTCGGCAATACTCATGGCGGCCTTGGACGGTGTGAACAAGAAGATGGATCCGGGGGATCCGGTGGACGAGAACATATACCATCTCACACCTGAGAGGAGGAAACAGCTGGACATAAGGGAGTTACCTAGATCCTTGGACGAGGCCTTGGACGAATTAGAAAGCGATATGGAGTTCCTAAAGCCAGTGTTCAACTCCTCAATTCTGGACACATACATTTCGCTAAAGAGGGACGAAACTAGGGCGTTGGCCCAATATCCACATCCAATGGAGATGTACTACTACCTAGACTCTTGAGCCTGGCAAATAGAGGCCAGAGGACCTCAACTTTCTAACGAAGCCGTCTATGTCGAGGTATGTATCGAAAATGTAGTTCTTTATTGACTCCGAGAGGAGGGAACCATCTTCTCCAAGAAGTTCTGCATAGATTGGTATCCATCTATCCGTGCTGCTCTTGAAAAGGGTCATGGATTCCTCATATGTACGAACCAGCAAATCTGCGTCCGCACCTCTCCTCACGGCCATGGAGCAACACTCCATGGGCTCGAAGTATTGTACCCTATATCCCTCCCTCTTCAGTTTTGTGGCGAAGGGCTCCCAAAGGGCCACGGCCTGTACCTTGCCAAAACGAAGCATGGTCTCTAACTGAGAGGCGCTGGTTGCCGGAACTATATTGTCCCTACCGACCAGATGGGACCACACCTCCATGCTAGATAGTACTGTGGATCCCACTCTATCCCCCTCATTCCCAATGAGTGCGCCACCGCCCGCGGCTCCGCCCGCCACAATTTTGACCTCTGGGAAGATGGCGGAGAGAATAAGCTGTGTAACTAAGGGAGAGAACACAACCTCCGTGTTGCCCCTGACAAGATCTAGCGTGAGATCAATACCGTTGTCATAAAATCTAAACTCAACAAGAAACCCCTTTTCCTTAAGAGAGCGTAAAAACGGTACAACGAAAGGATATTCGGCAGCGCGTATAGCACCTACCCTGATTAATTTCCTAAGTGAGACTTCCCTGGTGTTCCCAGGCCCCTTGGTCCTTACGACCTTCCCCTCCCTCTCCAGTTCCCTTAGTACCTCAGACACCCTACTCTTGGAGAGCCCTGTGAGCTTGGGAATGTCATTCTGAGATAGAGAACCCTGGCTCAGCAGCCTTATCAATTTGTCCCTAGCGCTCACAGCGCTAACTTTGGGGGAGGTGTCTAAAATGAACTCACCCCACTCTTATGGCCCCCTCGCGGTTTCCCACTTCACTGCCTTGCTCCCAGCTAAGGGCAGAGGGCTCCAGAGGCTCAACCGTCCCGGCCATGAATACCTGTTGTCCATATGGGACAAGAATGGGGTGAAGGCAGACCTCACTGACCATCGCTTTAACCAAGTCGTCCCAGTTACATTTACTCCGTCACTGACTACCATTAAGAGAATATTTTTAGAGATATTTTTAAACTTTGGGGGAGGATTAACGTCCCACCTTACGGTGGTCATACTCCCCATACCCCATTAAAATAAACCGACCTTTTGCCTCTCCAACAATCTAAAGGCTTGATTTCTGGTTGAGGAACTTGTCTTCATCAGTCCCCTCGTCACCATAGTTACAAGGTCAGATTCTCTGTCCTTTACGCCCCTAACGTAAGCACACATATGAATACCCCTTATTATCACCATAACTCCCTTGGGCTTCACATCACTGTTCATTATAGCGTCAGCCACCTGATTGGCCAGCCTTTCCTGAAGCTGCAGTCTCGAGGAAAAGTAATTAACTAACCTGGAGAGTTTGCTGAACCCCGCCACATACCCTTCCTTGCCAACTACATAGGCCACGTCAACCTTTCCAAAGAAGGGGAGAACATGGTGTTCACATAGGGATGAGAAGTTTATGTTTCTAGCAACTACTATCTCATCCTCCCCGTAGATACCATCGTTCTCCCTGAGGCTGAAGACCTTCACCTCGGGCATTTCTGTTCTCATACCTTCTGTCATCTCTAGGAGAGCCCTGGCCACCCTATTTGGGGTCTCGGCCAACCCTTCTCTATTTGGATCTTCACCAAGGAGCTCTAAGATCTCCCTCACCTTCTTGGCTATTGACTGCGTCACTTCATGCTCATCTAGTTGCGGCTGCTCCATTAAAACACCGAGTACTAAACCCATTGGTGGTTATATAACACTTTATTCGGGTTGAGCACACGAGACCTTTTTAATTAGGAGAAAAATTAACTTGGCTCCTTACCATAGGTGGAAAGGACCTTGGGGTTATCATCTACAATTATAGTATCCTCTATCCTTACTCCGAAACGTCCGTTTAGGTAAGCCCCAGGCTCCACTGTTATGACCATGCCCTTCACTAACTCCGTATCGGAACTGGGAGATATGGGTGGAGCTTCGTGGATCTCCACACCCACCCCATGTCCTGTGGAGTGAACGAAGAGGTGCCCTAAACCTTCCCTCTCAAGGACCGAGCGGGCTCTCTTGTCTACCTCAGACGCCTTTACACCGGGTCTAACCATATCTATGGCCTCCATCTGTGCCTGCAACACTGACTGGTAGATCTTTTTCACCTCTCCGCGCACATTGAAGGTCCTGGTGCTATCGAAGCAGTAACCTTTGACCTTGGCACCTATGTCGACCACCACCGGATCCTCTAGGGAAAGCGTCCTCTCTCCAGGTTCAGAGTGAGGAAAAGCTGAGTTCGGACCAAAGGCCACTATACTTGGGAAGGCATAATCGTTGGCACCATTTTTCCTCATGGCCCCGTCAATCTCTGAGGCCACTTGCAACTCACTGACTCCAGGCGTGAGCACTTGAGCGGCCCTTGCCATGGCAGAGGAGGTTGCCCTCCATGCCGCCTCAATTCTCTCAATTTCGTCTGGCTCCTTTACTGCTCTCATTGTAGATATCTTGCTTGAGACATCCACCAATTCAAAGGAGGATTTGAGAGACTTGTACTGCGGCACCTGCATCCATTCCATATCTATAGCCAACTTCTTTCCCTTCACCAACTTCTCCAATGCTTCCTTCATTGTTTGATACGAACCTGAGTGATAGGGATTGAAGATCACGACCTCCACCCCTTTTACTCTCTGAGCCCTGTATGAATCCAGCACGGGCGCCATAAGGTATGTATTATCATCACAATGTAGGAGAGCTCCTGCTCCTTCGTACTCGGAGAAGTAGAATACGTTAGGGGAGGCGGCTATCATAACGCAGGAGCCTAGCTCTTGGGACAAAGCGCGCAACTTCTGAAGTCTGCTCGCCATAGGATCTCGGTCCATATTTAAAATTGGGCTCCCTAATAAAGAGGGCCATCCTGAAGGCGGTCCTAAGAAAGTTAAGCTTATCCTCATCAACTAAATTCCCTCTCAACACCTCAAAGACGTCGATGACCTTGTCCTCCCTATACAGGCAAGTCTTCAGTTCACCCTTCACCGTGAGTCTTACCCTGTTACATCCAGAACAGAAGAGGGGATTCCTGTAAGGCCTGACCACCTCCACTACCGTCCCTGACGATAGTTTATACCTGGGTCTCATGTGCTTGCTCCTGGTCTCAACCTTGGATGATATGTGTCTAAGCTTTTCCTCTAAGCCGTCTAAACTCACATGAGTACCAAAGGCTTGTCTTCCGAGGCCAACAGGATGCAGCTCTATGAGATGCACCTCGTCCACTCCAAGGGATTGAGCCAAATCCAGGAAGCTGAGGGTTTCGCGCTCGTTGTAGCTATTGACCACGTAATTGAGTTTCAAAGGCCTTAGTTCAGCCTCCTGGGCTGCCCTAATTCCATCCAATACCAAATGAAAGGCATTGACCCCGGTGACCTTGACGAATCCCTCGGGAGTGAGCGCATGTAAACTAACGTTTACCCTATCTAACCCGGCATCCTTAAGTCCCCTGGCCAGTTTACCCAAAAGGACGCCGTTGGTAGTCATTGAGAGGTCTTCAATTCCCACAGACTTCAACGCTGAGACCACGTCCATAAGGTCCCTTCTAAGCGTCGGTTCTCCTCCCGTCAGCTTCACACTTCTTACTCCAAACTCATTGGCAACACTGGCCACTAGGGCGATCTCCTTGGGAGACAGGAGGTCCCCTGCCACAGGCTCACCCTCCATATGACAGAAGAAGCACGAGAAGTTGCACGTATGAGTCAAAGTCACCCTAAGGTCCTCTATTTGCCTGCCGTATCTGTCCAACATTAACCTAAATATGGGCTCAGTTGGTTATAAGTGAGAATATGATTAACGAAGTAGACTGTCCCAGATGCGGGGTTAGGATGGACTTTCAAGCAGAGACCGAGATCATGAGCGACAGAATGAAGAGAATAAGATATCTATACAAATGTCCAGCCTGCGGCGTCAAGATAAATGACGTGGAGTTGAGAGTCTCCAGGAATGGGGGAATAACAATAAGCGTCTACTCGAACGGCAACCCGAGGGGATATGAAGGGGCTTCAGCTGCAGGTCAGGCCCCATAATCCACTCTCATTTTCTTTTAGATGGCAGCCCACAATTTTCAAATAATCTGATCGATTGAGTTGAAATTCTATTCAGGGAAATACTTGACTCACGAGTTCAGCAGCCGCTGAGCGACCCTGGCATGCAGTATGGGCATTAGTGCGACCAGGAACCCGTTCTTAGCATTGAATACCGATCTGGAGATTCGCTGGTCAGGATCATATGAGTCAAGAAAGGCCTCAAGTCCCTTCTCAAATTGATCTAGGTCATTGAGGTACTTGTAAGCAAGGAATACGAAGAGGACAAGGAGATCCCATGCCTTCAATTCCTCAGAATCGGAAGATGTGGATTGTTCTGCGTCTATAACGTAAAGTTTTCCTTCTGAAACGAGAAAGTTACTGACCTTGGTATCTCCCATCACAATTCCCTTATCATGCACCTCCCTCAGTCCTTTACCCACGAGTTTCATCTGGTCAGAGTCTGGCTCATCGCCCTCTAAGAACTCCCGTGTGAGGGAAGGTTCCTCTAAGTCGAAATCTATTATCCTAGGCGTGAGGAAGTCCTTCCAATCCCCCAACATGAAATCCATTTCCCTAGACAGTCTCTTCCTTGGATCTGCAACGTACGGATAATTAAAGAAGGCCGCCGTTATGAAGTACCATTTTATGGAGTAGGGGGAACCGTAGTTCTTCACCACAACCTTCACGCCTCCTATGTTTGAGATCCTGGACTGTGAGTAACTCTCCTTAATTAGTCTCTCGAAGGTTGAGGTGAAGCCCATGAATAATTGAAGAATATGGATAGAGCTTAAAATTGTAAGAGCTTGGTCGCCTCTTCCACATGCTTACTGTAGAAGTCCATATACTTGAACGCGTCATCGGGGAAAATCAGAACAGTGGTTCCTGAGAGCTTTAACTTGGTCGCAGCGGCCACGGTTGCTCCAGCGCTGGGACCAATCAGTAATCCTGAGCTACGTGCAACTTGCAGTGCCCCCCACACTGACTCCTCTGCCGATATATCCACTACGTCATCTATTCTAACCATCCTCACAAACCTATTGTCCTCCTCGACTCTCTTTATGCCTGGAATCCCACTACCCACAGCTGGCTGAACACCGACAACTCTTACCTCATTCCCATAGACCTCCCTGAGATATTTGGCGACGCCCACAAGATGGCCTGCTGTTCCTAAAGTGGCCACTAGGTTACGTGGGGTCCTTCCCACAGCCTCCAGTTGTTTCCTTACCTCTACTCCGGTCGTCCTATAATGGGCCTCCACGTTTAAGTCGTTATTAAACTGGTCCAAATTAGTAGCGCCTGACACCGTCGCCAATTGCCTCACCAACGGCGCTATCTCCGTGGTCCTGGACCCCATTTCCTGGACATCAGCGCCAAGCATGGACAACATGAGCTTGAAGGACTCAGGGGAAGTGGTGGGGATGAAACATGTGAACTTGAGTTTAAAGTAGGCAGTCAAAGCTGCAAGTGCTAACCCAGTGTTCCCAGATGTGGCCTCCATGATCCATTTGGAATCTCTTTTAAGGGCCTCCCTAAGGAGGAACCACGCTGTTCTATCCTTCACACTGTGACTGAAAGGATTATAGAACTCAAGCTTGGCCCAAAAGTCCTCCCCTATTGGTATTCTGACCAGGGGAGTGGGCCACATTCCCTCCAATAGTTGAATAGGGTCCTCGAAGACCCTGGGCCCGCTCAATTCCACTGACACAAATATAGACCACCTTGGATGAAGAGGATATCCCGTCTTTAATTCTTATCTATGAATTAGTTGAATCTGCTCTCTAAGCGCATCTTAACTACATATTTGCTGCCATCCTTATCCACGGAAAGCACCTTATTCCCGGTCTCATTACACCATTTCCCTAGTTCAGAGGCCGCCCCTTCCCAAGGAGTTCTCACTATAACAACGTCCCCAGGAGTGGCGGTCCTCCATATTCTAAGTAACTTCACCAATACCATACTACACACATCGTTTGAATCTATTACATGTTCGGTCATAGGGTAACCACCACGTCAGAGTCCCTGGCCTCCTGAAGGAAGGATACCCCACCAGATAACTTAATTCCATCCATTACGTCATCCTTTCCGAACCCGATCATTTTCAGGCCTATCTCGTCAACATAGAACTCAACTCCTTCCTGAAGAGCTTCCTTCAACATTTCATGCGCAGAGGATAGTCCCATTCGCTTCATTGAGAAGTTGACGTAGAATCGAGCCAATGTTCCCATCTTCATCTTCCCCCTCCCCTGACTCCTCTTGGTGAACAGCACCACGGCCTGTGAGGTAACAAAGAACTTAACTGTCCAACCCATGGATTTAGCATCTAAAGCCATAACTAACCCGTGATATAACTTGTCTAACCCGTTGTCGGCCAGGAGCAACGTGAGCTTTGACATAGTTAATAGTATTCATCGGTGGTAAAAAATCCTCAGGAGACGTAAATTAACTCAAGATTAATATCCTGGTCATTTACTATGAATTCATGTCTCAGAGAACCAAGGACGACAGAGTTCCACCTGGACAAATAGTGACAACCAAGTTTCCCGTCCTAAGTTACGGGCCAACACCTAGGATTGATAAGGCCAGTTTTAGTTTCAGACTTTTCGGTGCCGTGGGAAAAGAAATGGAATTGTCATGGGATGAACTTATGAAATTTCCAACGATCCAGAGGACGCTCGACTTTCATTGCGTAACAGGATGGAGTAGGCTAGGGGATCTGTGGGAGGGAATATCACTTAAGGCCCTCCTCGAGGCGGCCTCCCCAAAGGGGGAGTACGTAATGCTACACTCCTATGACGGATACACAACCAATGTTCCTCTAAGTTACTCCATGAACGAAAACTCAATGTTAGCTTACAAGTTCAACGGAAAGGAACTGGAGCCAGACCACGGTGGACCTCTAAGGGCCCTAATACCACAGCTATATGCCTGGAAGAGTGCCAAGTGGGTGAACGGAATTGAGGTGATGGAAGAGGACTCCCCAGGATTCTGGGAACAAAGGGGCTACCACATGCTAGGAGACTATTGGAAGGAACAAAGGTACGCAGAAAGATATGACTTCATGGAAATCCTTAATATAAGAAAGAGGCGCTCTAAGTAACCGAGAGTCGTTGAAGCTAAGAGCCCTAACTTATTTTGTTCTGAATGCGAAAAAAGTGGGAAAGGTCTCAGATGAGCTCAGCTCGCTGAAGTTGGATCTTTGGAGCAGGAGAATCGCACTACCTCCCACTTCCCCTGAGATTAGCATTTCCAAGCTGGCCGAGGTCCCCTCCAATAGAGAAATAATATACTCATTATTCCATCTTAAGGGGAGCGATCGAAGGCTTTCGGAAGTCAGGGATCTCCTTAAGTCTGTACCAAATGCGTTTGGCTCCATACTTCTTCAGGGCCCTGAGGAAATAGAAGGAGCTAACAGGCTGTTAAAGGACCTCGAACCGGGGGAGGCAACTAGGCTACTTCTCCTCTTAGGGGAGGAGTTCCTATTGACTCCTTATTTCCCTGCAGCCTGTGCCCAAGAGAAAGAAGGCATAGGAGTTGCTCTTCTCTATGTGAATGACTTCAAGAAGGGCATTGAGAGGAAAGCCCTCACAGAGGCAGAGTCCCTTGGTCGGGAGGCAGCGTCCACTCTGAGAACGGAGTATTTGGGAGTTGATCCGTCCCTTTCGCCTTGGATGAGTGAGAGCGTGGGAAAGATAATAGAGGTGGAGAGTGGAAGGATCTTTTCCCCTGGTAACCTGAACGCGGTATGGACCATTAACAACAGGATATGGAGTGCATCGTCCTCGGTCAAATCGATAGGTTTCTCTGAACTGATGTTACCCGTTGGTGAAGATGACGTATTGAAGATGAGGGTGGAAGAGGGTAGCCTATCCCTAAGTTCTCTCTTGAGTCTAACCTCAGTTTGCGCGGCAGGACTTGATATGGTTGCTGTGGGGGAGGTGGACATCAGCCTCATACTACGGGACGCAATGGCAATCCAAAGAACCAAGAGAAGGCCTTACGGCGTGAGACTGATCCCCACTGGATTAAAGTACGGGGATTCTATTAACATTGATCAATTCGGCCGTATACCAATCGTCAAAACCCTGTAGCCCGGACTTAAATCAGTCTTATTAATCTGTTTTCGTTTAAACTCAGAATAGAGGAGATTAGTTTGGAGATCAGGAGAGTGCAGAAGTTCGGAAAATCAACCCTGATGGTCTCCCTTCCCGCAGGCTGGGTGAAGGAGGTTAGCTTAACGCCTGGAGAGAACGTATACATTGAGGTCGATGAGGATGGTAGTCTGAAGATATATCCACCCTCCATGAAGGTGGAATCGTCGTCCAAGGAACTCAAGGTAACCGCACCTGGGAGTACAATGGGGGAATTACTAGCCAGGATAGTTTATGCTACATACATAACGGGATATGACAAACTGACCTTGGAAAGTAAAGACGATCCCTTCAGCGAGGAGTCCATGAAGAGGGTCAAGGAGGCCGTAAGGAGTCTAATTGGCCTAGAGATAATATCCCAGGCGCCAGATAGTATAACAGTTCAATCCTTTCTGGATCCCACTAAGTACACCATGAGTAGCCTCATGTTGAGGATGACAAGTTCCCTAAAGCAAATGCTTCACTACCTCAGTTTGGGAATAAAGGAGTCCAGTAGGACGTTCCTTCAGGAAGTGATCGAGCTTGAGAAGGAGGTGGACAGGCTATATTTCCTTGCTCTGAGGCAGCTGATCCTCTCCCAGACCAACAGGACGCTAGCCTATGTCATAGGAGTAAAGAAGATACAGATTATTGGTAACAGGATCCTGGTGAAGGCAGTTGAGGAGGCGGCGGACGAGGTATCAGAGGCCGCCACTGACCTACTAATGCTGAGCCCTGAGGAATTGGAGACGTTCAAGACTAGGTGGAACGAAATAAGTATGTTAATTGAACAGACGTCGGTTATCATAGATCATGCCACCAAGATGCTCTCCAAGGAGGACATAAAACTCACCAACGAAGTCATGGAGGAACTAAGGACAATGAGGAGGACACTTCTCACTGAAATCCCGGAGGTCGAGCTTCCTAGAAACGGGGATGGAAAGAGGGCCGACATGGCCATGAGATTGTTGTTCATGAGGTTATACAACTCCATAAGGCGCATGGAGCCGATAGCTGAAATATCGTTCAACAGAGCACTGGAGAACCTAAGGGAAATAATCATCTAGGTAAGTAGAAGAGAGGAAAGCTGTGATAATACGTAGTTACGGATCTCTGTTAACGAGGGGAGAGGCTCCACGATTTTACCGTTCTGCATGTAACGTCTCAAAAGCGGTCTACAGCCCTCTCGAGGTGATGGCTCGTCTAGGAGAACAATATGGTCATCCAACCCTTGACATCTGTAAACTTGCTTCGCTCCAGGCCACTTTCCTCTCTTGGTAAACTTTACCCACGTTCCATTCTGAAGCTTCTCCACGATATCCATGCTTAGGTCCACACTCGGTGGGAAGGCAATTGAGGTGCCAACCCCGAAGCCATCGGCAACGTCCCTGAGCTCCACTACATCATCTTCATCTATTCCTCCGCTTACGAAGATCTTCACGTGGTTGTAACCATTTATCCTCAGATTCCATCTGACCTCCTCAATTATACGTTTGAAGTTTCCCCTCCTACTTCCAGGAGTATCCAGCCTCACACCAGTCAACTTCTTGCCCAGAAGCCTTGCGGCCTTGAGGGCCTCGGTCCTTTCGTCTTCCAATGTATCTACTAGCATTATCCTGGGTACGTTTTGAGGGACTACTTCATCGAAGGCCTTCCACGCGGCCTCATTGTCACCCACAGCAAGTACCAAGGCGTGTGGCATAGTCCCCATGGGTTCAAGTCCGAAGTACTCCTTGCTGATCACCCCAGACACTGAATCCACCCCTCCCATGTAGGCACATCTGTCCAATACGGGAGCCAACGCAGGATGCACAGAACGAAGTCCAAAGAAGAATAACGTCTTATCCCCAGCGGCTAGCCTAATCCTAGCGGCTCTTGTGGCTATACTTGATGAATGTCTAAGGACACCAAGGAGTGCGGTCTCATATATGGCCATTTCCTTGTACGGTCCCTCAACAACCATAACAGGCTCCACCTCCTTGAAGAGAGTGCCTTCAGGCATAGCATAAACATCAAGCTGACGCCCTTCCAATAGTCTTAAGGCCTCCTCCAGTCCCGCGAACACTGCCCACTGGTAACCATGAGGTAAACCGTAGGAGTGCACTTCCATCCTTACCCTCATCTCATCCAGGCCTAATGCCCGGAGCACCTCCATTGTTCTCTCGAAGTAGATATCTGTGACCTTTCCCTCAACGATATCCTTTTCCTTTGCAGCGAACGTCCTCATCGATGGATGAGCCAACTGATAACTTTTAAACTTTGACTGAGTGAAGGTCGGTGTTTACAGGTGCAGTGGAGATGATAACCGCAAATATGGTGTCAGCGGAGGTCTTGATAAAGAGGCTCTCAGCCTACATAAAAGAGAATTTTAAGGAAGTATCGCCTCCCGAGTGGGCACTCCTGGCAAAGACTTCCCCTATTAGGGAAAGAGTTCCAGACGAACCAAACGAGTGGTGGTATGTTAGAGCAGCGTCCATAATGAGGAAAATATACGTTGAGGGGAAGCTTGGCAACTCGGATCTAATGTCCATATACGGCGGGGCAAAAAGGAGGGGAAGTGCGCCTAACAGGTTCACCAAGGGTCCTGGGCACGCCAATAGACTCATAATGAGACAATTGGAAAAGGCGGGCCTCCTACACAAAGTTAAGGGAGGAAGGATATTATCGGGGAAGGGTAGGTCATTAATGGATAGGATGAGCCTGGAAATCTTCACAGAAGCAACTGAAATAAACCCTGAACTCAAAAAGTACTTGGGGAAGTGATAGTATGTCTGAAGACTACGATCCCGAATTGGAGGAACTCCTTAGAAAGAGGGCCAACGACACCAGAAAGAAGGCTGAGGAGGAAAGACAGAGGGCAGAGATGAAAGCAAAGAAGGATGCAGCCCTCAGATTAATTTTAACTCAGGAGGCCAGAGAGAGACTGAACAATGTCAGGCTGGTGAGGCCAGAGATGGCCGATGCAATAGAGAACCAATTGATAGCACTGGCTCAAACTGGAAGGATATCGGTGCCCGTCACTGAAGAAGAGTTAAAGAGAATATTGGAGCAATTGGCAGGACAAGGAAGGAGGGATTTCAACATAACCATAAGAGAGAGGGGTTGGAAGTGAGTAAAGCAAAACCATTGGGACTGAAGCTGAGATTAGGGAAGAAACTTAGGACCAATAGAGCCGTGCCTGCCTGGATTATACTGAGGACAAACAACGAAGTTAGATTTAATCCAATGAGGAGAAACTGGAGAAGAACTAAACTAAAGGTGTAAGATCATGAAGGACAAGGAGAACTTCGAGACCACAATTTACATAAGAAGGATAGAAACAGGCAGGAGAACGGCCAGGGCACCTAGGGCCATAAAGGCCATAAGGGAGGAGGTGATCAGGCACACAGGAGCAACCAAGGTTATTGTTGACCCACTTTTGGCGAATCTAGTGTCAAGAAAGGGAAGGGATGTATGCCCCTCCAAGGTATCAATAATAGCCTCCAAAGTGTCTGAGAAGACCTACATAGTAAAGCCTGCGCTAAAGGTAAGGGCATGACGCTACAAAAGATTACGGTTTTTGGAAGTGATAATATAGGTGTCTACGTTTTCACCAACAACAAGTATACACTAGTCCCTCCAGGACTGGAGAGGGAGACTAAGGACGTCATAGAGGAGGTCTTAAGAACAAAGGTCGTTGAGATATCTGTTGCCAACACTTTCCTGGTGGCAACATTAATAGCGGGTAACGACAAGGGAATACTTTTACCAAAGATAGTCAGGGAGGAGGAGGTTAAATCCATTAGGAACTTGCTCCCAGATCTTAGGGTTGACGTGCTGGAGACAAAGGCCACTGCGTTGGGAAACGTGATCCTTAGTAATAACAAGGGCGCGCTAGTCTTCAAGGAATTCAACGACGGAACCTTGAACGCAATAAGCGACACATTAGATGTGGAGGTGGCGAGAGGAACGCTGGCTGAGATGCCCATAGTCGGATCTGTGGGGGTTAGCAACAGTAGAGGTACCCTAGTTCATGTCGACGCCAGTAAGGAGGATACGGAATTGGTTTCTTCTGTCTTAAAGACAAAAGTGGAGGTGGGAACTGTGAACTTCGGCAGTGTCTTCGTTAAAAGCGGTGTGGTCACCAATGATAGGGGAATTTTAATAGGTTCCGCCACCACTGGGCCTGAGATCGTGAGAATAGAGAAGGTGTTGGGTGATAAGGATGCAGGTTAAGAACTATGAAATAAAAGGTAAGGCTAAGTTTAACACAGATAGATTTCCAACCGAACAACCCTTCACTAAGTACGTGAGGGCCCTAAACGAAAGAGAAGCGTTGGAAAAGGTGTATTCTACGCTGGGTGGCAAGAACAAGATAAGGAGAGATGAGATGATAATAACCTCGATTAAGGAAGTCCCGGAGGACCAAATAGGGGATAAGAGGATAGCGGATTTAACGAAATTGGAGAAGATAATTTAGGTGATCAAATGTCTGAGGAAAAAGTAGAGGTCTCGATTGATCAGTTAGTGGCCCAGGCTGAGCAACTTAGAGATTACATAAACAGATTACAGAACATGGTTAAAGAGCTCACGGACTCCCTGATATCGGTGGAGAGTAGTAAGGAGGCCATAAATCTTCTGACCTCTGAAGGAAGGGAACTCCTACTGGCCATGGATAGGAAAGGCTACGTGATCCTTGAGGGGGTTTCCGTATCCTTAGGGAAAGTATTAGTTAACCTGGGCATGAATTATTACGTTGAGGTAGAGCCAAAGGTAGGGATAGAAATGCTCAACAAGGAGGAGGAGGGCATAAAGGCTAACATACAGTCTCTACAGGATGAATTGTCAAAGAGCGTGAACGCATACAACGAAATAGCCGGAATACTAAGTCAAATCCAGCAGGCTGAGAGACAGCAAGAAGAAGGTGCCTGAATTTGTTTCGAGAGACTGAGGAAGGCTCTCTCTAACTTAGTAGGACGGGAGGAGCAGGAGACCAAACAGAATCCTCAACAGACTACATCAGAGCCACAGAAGGAATCTCCTCCAGTACAACCAGCAGAAAAGGGGGGAATGTTCGACTTCCTTAGGTTCAAGGAAGTTAAGGAGGATGACATAGACCCTATGCTCGAGGAACTTAGGGCGGAACTATTGGAGAGTGATGTTTCCTACGCCGTAACTGAGAAGATCCTTGATGACATTAAGGCAAGTATAGTGGGCAAGAAGGTCAAGAGGGGCAGTGATATCGAGGAAACGGTCAAGGAGACTTTAAAAAAAAGTATTTACGAAGTGGTCGGAAAAGGGGCAGAAATAGATCTAATTGAGGCAGTAAGGAATGGCCCAAAGCCATACGTCATAGTGTTCTTTGGAGTTAACGGTGTGGGGAAGACCACCACAATCGCGAAAGTGGCATATGCCATGAAGAGAGCTGGACTATCTCCAGTCATAGCCGCAGCTGACACGTTCAGGGCAGCGGCCCAGGAGCAGCTAGAATATCATTGTCAAAAATTAGAGGTCCCCCTAATTAAAGGAAAATACGGTTCGGATCCGGCCTCAGTTGCATATTCCGCAATAAGCCACGCCAAGAAGATAGGTGCTCATGTGGTGTTAGTGGACACAGCTGGAAGAATGAACACCGACGCTGACCTCATGGAGGAGCTGAAGAGGGTAGTTAGGATATCTAAACCTAATCTGAGGATCTTAGTGTTGGACGCTCTGGCTGGTAATGATGCTCTAAATCAAGCTAAGGCCTTCGATGAAAACGTTGGGTTCGACGTCGTGATCTTAACCAAGGTGGACGCTGACTCGAAGGGTGGCACCATTCTCTCGGTTACAAAGGAGTTGGGTAAACCAATTATAATGCTTGGTGTGGGACAGGATTACGATAGTCTGATTAAGTTTGAACCTCAATGGTTCGTTGACAGGATTTTCAGTTAGATTAATTTAGCCACAGTCGCTCTACATAATATGAACCTCAAGGAGACCTTCAGGGAATTAGCTGACGGTTGGAAAAGGTTATTGACCTCTTCCGACAAACCCAGCAGGAAAAACTTCACTTTCAACCTTAGGACCACGTTCTTGGTCTTGGTGGTTATAGGAGTCCTGGCATTAATAATCCAACTGGCCGCCGTTCTACTAGGGGTATAAGTTTTGCAGGAGACAAGGAACTTCTATGTTTTGAAGGTTACCAGCGGGCAAGAATTCAACGTAGCCCTAATAATGGAGGAAAGGATCAAGAACAACAAAATGAACGATGTTTTCTCCATACTCATACCTCCTGACTTGAAGGGATACGTCGTGGTGGAGGCCTCTGGTGCTCACGTGGTAAAAATGTTGACATCTGGAATTAGATACTTCAGGGGTTTAGCTCACGGGTTACTAAGTAGGGATGAGGTTCTATCATTCGTCAGCAAGAAGACGGTTCAGGTAGGATTGAAGCCAGGCGATGTGGTTGAGATCGCCTCCGGCCCATTCAGAGGTTTTCAGGCTCAAGTGGCCAGGGTTGAGGAGGCCAAAGGAGAGGTAGTGTTAAATATATTGGAGTCCGCATACCCCCTGCAGGTTACAGTACCTGCGGATAACGTGAAACAGGTGAAAAAGTAGAGGTGACAAGCTTTGCCCACTAAATCCATAAAGGTAGTAGTAGAGGGAGGTAACGTTAAACCTGGTCCTCCCCTGGCACCAACGCTCTCCCAGCTAGGACTTAACGTTGGGGAAGTGGTGAAGAAAATAAATGAGGCCACTTCCTCCTTCAAAGGCATGAGCTTACCAGTTACCATAGAGGTTGATCAGGATACCAAGAAATACGAAATAAACGTCGGTATACCCACTACCACTTCCATTCTGGTCAACTACGCTGGTGCCAAAGGACCCTCTGGAGATCCTGCCCACAACAAGGTAGGAGATATTAAGTTGGAACAAGTTCTTGAGGTCTGTATAATGAAGAGGGACGCCATGCTGTCTAAGAGTTTAAAGGCCGCCGCCTTAAGTATCTTAGGAACTGCGTACAGCATCGGAATCACTGTAAATGGAAAGAGTCCCAAGGAAGTATCGAAGGAGGTGCGAGAGGGCATCCATGACGAGCTTTTTAGCAAGTACGAAAAGAAATGGAGGGGAGAGGAAGGTTGATAGTTCCACAGGAAAAATTAACTGAGGCCATCAGCAGAGCACTGTCGGAGGAGATGAGCCCAAAGAGGAATTTTACACAGGCCGTTGACCTAATAGTTGTTTTCAAGGACGTTAACATGAAGGCTGGAGAATTGAAGCTTAGAGAGACCGTTTTCCTTCCCAACAGGCCAAGCTCTGAGAGGAGGGTTCTTGTGGTACCAACGTTTGAACAGCTAGAGAACGCTAAGAAGGCACAGCCGGCCGTGGTCATGAGTAAAGATGACCTCCAAAAACTGCAGGGAAAGAAGAGGGCGATCAAGAAACTAGCCAGCGGAAACGATTGGTTCCTGATATCTCAGGATAGTATGGCCTTGGCGGGTAGGATCCTTGGACCTGCGCTTGGTCCAAGGGGCAAGTTCCCCGTTCCAATGCAGAACAACCTAGATCCAGTGGACGTAATTTCCAACTACAAGAGGGCCACATTATTGAAGACCAAGGATCAACCACACGTGCAGACCTTTATAGGGACGATCGACCAAGGCGCGGAGAAGCTGGCTGCCAATGCCATGGCAGTATTGAACGTGGTAGAGTCCAAGCTGAAGAGTCAATCCAATATTAGGGCCGTCTACGTTAAGACCACAATGGGGAAGCCCGTAAAGGTGAGGTAAATGGCGCTAATGGTTAGAGCGAGGAAAGTCGCGGACTGGAAGGTGAAAGAAGTTGAGGAACTAGCGGAGATGTTGGGAAGAACTAAGACCTTCTTAATAGCCAGCATAGATGGTTTCCCCGCAGACAAGTTAGGGGAAATAAGGAAGAGACTGCGAGGTAAGGCAGAGCTTAGGGTTACAAGGAACAATCTATTCAAGCTCGCCGCCAAGAAAGCAGGCATTGAGCTAGGAAACCTAGAGAAGGAATTAACAGGCCCCAATGTGTTCATAATAACCGAGAAGAACCCATTTGAGGTATCCATTGAGATCTCAAAGTTTAAGCTGAAGAGATTTGCGAGGCCGGGGGACAAGACGGACGAGGAGATAGTAATCCCAGCCGGAGATACGGGCATGCAGGCTGGTCCGATATTGAGCACCTTCGGAAAGCTGAAGGTACAGACAAGAGTGCAGGAAGGAAAGGTGTTCGTAGTAAAGGATACGACCATAGCCAAGGTAGGTGACGTGATACCTACAGAGGCCCTGGCAATTCTGCAGAAGCTAGGTGTGCAGCCAGTATACATACAACTTAGAATGAAGGGAGCGTATCAGGACGGTGTCGTAATAGAGGGAGACAGGCTAAAGGTGGACCTTGAGGCCTATAAGGGTGACTTGGTACTGGCCCAACGGGGATCAGTAAACCTTGCGTCGGAGATAGCACTCCCAATACCTGAGGTACTGAAACTGAGCTTGACTAAAGCATTCCAGAGGGCGACAGCGTTGTCTGCCGAGGCAGGATTCCTAACTGCAGAGAACGCGCCAATAGTGTTGGGAAGAGCGGTAGCCAAGGCCACTGCCCTGGCCCTGGCCATATCTGGAGCTGTTGATCTGGGAGTGGCAGCAGCTCCTCAGCAGCAGGCCCCGCAGCAGGAGGCCAAGAAGGAGAAGGAAGAGGAGAAGAAGGGACCAAGCGAGGAGGAACTAGCGGAGGGATTATCATCCCTCTTCGGCTAAAGCTTTTTATAGTGAACTTCAAACCTTAGCGAAGTGAAAAGTTATGGAGTACATATACGCCAGTCTCCTGTTGCATGCAGCTAAGAAGGAGATAAACGAAGATGCCCTCAAGGGTATTCTAACGGCTGCGGGAGTGGAGGTAGACGAGGTCAGGCTGAAGGCCGTGACTGCTGCCCTTAAGGAGGTCAACATAGACGAAGTTTTGAAGTCAGCTACAACAGCACCAGTGGCTGTCGCGGCAGCAGCTCCTCAGCAGCAGGCCCCGCAGCAGGAGGCCAAGAAGGAGAAGGAAGAGGAGAAGAAGGGACCAAGCGAGGAGGAACTAGCGGAGGGATTATCATCCCTCTTCGGATGATCAACATTTTATTGACGCACATCAAACTCTCATGGAATGCCTAACACTCAAGAGAGCGAGTACAGACTGGATTTTTTCAAAATTCAAGGATACAGCAGGAAGGTGTGTACTTCCTGTGGTACCCCCTTCTGGACCAAGGGAAACAATAAACATTGTGCTGATATACCATGCACTGAATACTATTTCTTTGACCTACCCATAGCCTCACCTAGGCTAAGCGTCAGAGAAGCCCGTAACAAATTCATTTCATTCTTTGCTTCAAGGGGACACACTCCCATCCCACCGAAGCCGGTCCTAGCGAGATGGAGGGAAGACCTCTATCTCACCATAGCCAGTATAGTTGACTTTCAACCGCACATCACCAGCGGCATATCACCTCCGCCAGCTAATCCATTGGTGGTGTCACAACCATGCATAAGATTAGACGACGTGGATAACGTTGGAATAACCTTTGGGCGACATCTGACCACATTCGAGATGGCTGCCCATCATGCTTTCAACTCCCCCGACAAACAAATATATTGGAAGGACGAGACCGTTAGGCTCGCCAAAGAGTTCTTCACTGAGGAGATTGGGGTCCCAGAGGAACAACTGAACTTCAAGGAGTCCTGGTGGGAGGGTGGAGGGAACGCAGGCCCGTGCTTTGAGGTCACAGTTGGAGGTCTGGAAGTGGCGACCTTGGTCTTCATGCAGTACTCCATAAACGGCGAGAAATATGAGCCACTCCAACTTAAGATAGTGGACACAGGGTATGGTGTAGAGAGGATCGCCTGGCTCACCCAAAAGAGCCCAACGGCCTTCCATGCCATATATGGTGACCTAGTTCCTAGCTTCTTCAAGAGGCTTGGAATTCCAGAGCCTGAAGCGGAAGTGTTAAAAACCGCATCAGTACTGGCTGGAAAGATCGATCCAGATCATTGGGAGACAGTTAAGAAACATAGGATTGAGGTTGCCTCGAGGACTGGACTAAGCGTCAATGAGGTTGAGTCACAACTGACCAGGGCAGCAAGGGTCTTCCAGGTGTTGGACCATAGCAAAACCTTGGCCCTCATGCTAGGAGACGGTATGGTTCCATCAAATTCAGGCGAGGGTTATTTGGGCAGATTAGTATTGCGTAGAGCCCTTAAGGTCCTAAAACTACTGGGAAGTGACGCCAGACTCTCGGAGCTACTGAAAAAGCAGGTGGAGTTCTGGGGTGAGGACTTCCCTCAAATGAAACGAAATCTAACCTACATATTGGAAGTTGCGGAAGACGAGCAGAGGAAGTTCGAGGAGATACTTTCAAAGATCCCTACAGTTGCGCTCTCCCTGAGTAAGAAGGGAAAAATTGGGGAGGGTGAGCTCATAACACTCTACGATAGTCAAGGGATACCTCCAGACATACTCTCCAAAGAACTTGATAAATATGGGGTGAAAGTGAATGTTCCTGAGAACTTCTACGCGGTCTTAGCTAAGAAACACCAATCCGCTCCCCTAAGGGGAGGAAAGGAGCAGAGGTCGCCTAAAGAGTTAGGAGAGCTCGTTAAGGACCTTTCAAAGACTGAGAAACTATACTATCAGGACCAGTATAGGAGAGAGACCGAGGCAACGGTTCTCCTGTCCAAGGGCGAATACCTTGTTCTGGACAGAACTGTCTTCTACCCCCAGGGGGGAGGACAGCTGGGTGACCAGGGAACAGTAGTGGGGAATTATGGGGAGGCCAGGGTGGCCGACACTCAAGACGTGAAGGGAGTAGTGGTTCACATTTTGGAGGGTGAAAGACGATTCACAGAGGGTCAGAAAGTTGAGGCAAAAATAGATTGGAAGAGGAGGTACAGGCTAATGAGGCATCATACGGCCACTCACGTTGTATTGGCGGCGGCCAAGAGAGTTCTAGGGGAACATGTGTGGCAGGCCGGGGCAGAGAAGACCCCAGAGAAGGGGAGACTGGATATCACACATCACAGAATGCCAACTAAAGAGGAGGTGAGGAAGATCGAGGAATTGGCAAATAACGTGATCCTAGATAGGAGAGTGGTGAGGAGCATGACTATGACTAGGACGGAGGCGGAATCTAAGTTTGGCGTCAATATATATGAGGGAGGGGTCCCGATTACCAAGGACATAAGGCTCATCGAGATAGAGAATTGGGATGTGGAGGCATGTGGTGGTACCCACGTCCTTAACACTGGAGAAATAGGGGGTATTAAGATAGTTAACGTGGAAAAGATACAGGATGGTGTGGTGAGATTAGAGTTCGTGGCAGGGGATCAGGTCTCCAACTACGCCACTTCATTGGAGGAAAATTTGGACCAGATCTCCTCCCTTCTAGGATCCAAGGGTGGGCAGCTGGTTGACAGATTAAGAAGGAGACTGGATGAGGCTGAAAGGAGGGAGGAATTGCTTAAGAGGTATAGGACCGCCTACGAACAGTTATTGTTGGAGTCTGTACGTTGGATCGAGGCGGACGGAGTCAGAATTTCAGTGTTGGATCAGCTGTTCGATGAGGAAGTGGCCAAGAGGGTGATGAGGAGACTTACGGAGGTGAAGGGGACAATTGTGGTTCGTTTAGATGAGGACATGGTTCAAATAGCCACTTCAAGGGACCTAGACGTAGGACCCATAGTATCGAAGCTTCTGAAAGTTGGTGGAAAGGGTGGTGGAAAGGGAACCATGGCCACAGTTTCACTGAAGATAGATAAGGTAACGGCGGAGAGGTTGGTTAGGGAAGCGTTAAAGGATAATGAGAAGTAGAAAAATTTGCGACGCGTCGGTCCCATAAATCCGCAGCAGGATGGAAAGTCTATCCAGTATCGGCGAGGTGAGTAAATGAGGATCTAAAATGGCTATCAACATTAATTGCCGCGAAGTTAAGGGGGAGAAAAGCCTTGCTGGCAGTGGTGGACAGCCTAATACGTAAATACTTTTTCCTTTTTCGAGTTAAGCTAATGACGACCCCTCCCGCTAGACCAGGGCCTTGATGGGCACGATGGAAAGACGTCTCACATCTCTCTTCCCTCAATTATAAGGCGATCTCTTCCTCAGGATCCTGGAATTCAAAGGTTCTCTCATTCTCAGGACTGTCCACCAAATCAGAGAAATTTCATTCTATGGCGGGGAGATGAAGGAGGCAATCCTTCCAGGCAGGAAGAAGCCAGAATGGCCCCTCTGAACATAAAGAGCCAAATTCTGGTAGGCGGGCAAAAGAGTCCCAGGTAACTACACCCTAAATACCACCAAGGAAGAAGAGCAGCCCCAACGAGGCTAGCACCACAACAATCCAAGCTCCCTTGTTCCACCTGAATATCTTATAACCGTCGAATACTCCGAACGGGATCATGTTGAAAAGCCCCACGAATGCGTTTATGTAGGCCGTATTGACCAGAAAGAATTGGACCAGGTAGGGAAGCGGATAGAATACTGCCAACCCAAGAGAGATCCCTGCCACCACCAAGTTAGTTATGGGCCCGGCAACGGCAGTCTTCCCAGCAAGTTCGCTTCCCTCGCCCATGCCATAGAATCCTCCGCAGGATATGGCGGTGTAACCTGAAGTGAAAATTAGGAAGGGCGCAAAGAAGTTCAGTAGAACGGTTAGTATAAGGCCTTGAGGAAACAGTTGAAACCTAGAGTAGCATCCATACCTTCTGGCTGTCTGTCTGTGGGCAAGTTCGTGAGGAACAATAGCCAGTGTGGCAGCTCCCGTATACACCAAGAACTCATCAAGGGAGTGGCTGTAAAAAGGACTGAGAAAATGAACAGCTATGGATAGAATGGCCACCACAAAGGATAGGGCCTCGTTCATATTCTGTATCCTGTACATTATTTCGTCGAAGGCCAATCTCTATTCCCTGTGCTAGATGAGTTAGGGGGTATTAAAGTAAGGTGCAGAAAGTTTGATGTGTATGGCAGGCATAGGCTAAGAAGTCCCTTAGAGAAGGACTAAATTACCTGCATTACCGCTGTTCTAAGCTCCTGATCCAGCCTAGGTTCTTTAAGGAGGGAGAAATTACTGGTCTCCAAGGGCCACAGAAGTGCGTTGAGCTCCCTGTCCACAGAAGTCATAAACTCCCTGTTCTTTGCCTTAACGAACCCAGTGTAGCTCGGGTTGTAGAGTTGCCTAAAGCTGTTGAAGGCCTCGAAGACAATGAACTTGTAAGGATAATCCATATCGATCTCCAGACAGTCATACTTTCGGGCGAAGTCGAGGGTCCTAGAAATGGAGCTTCCAACTAAATTGGGTCTGCTCACTGTAATCTGCCCAACGTCGTCAAAGTTAGCCAAGGAAATGAAGAGGTCCATCTGTTCCGCTGGAGTTACCAGCCTAGCCCCTATTACTCTACAGTAGCTTGAGCATGTGGACGGAGTCCTGAGCCTGCCTGTGAAGACCGATTCCTGCTCCTTCCTTTCTGTCAACATCGAAATCACTACCCCCGCCAGATGCTCCACCTTACAGGAGAGCCTATCAAGTTCGGAACTTAATCCTCTGGAGACCTCCACCACGTCCCCAGAGTCCGTGAGGACTCTCCTCCCCTCCCGAAGTAAGTTCACCCTGATCTCATGCAACATTCTAAGAAACTTACTTTCACACCAACACTTATATGGATTTTCCCTATATGTTAAGCGAGGGTTTACAAACCAATTTGAGTTCCATATCTCACTGAGTCCAATGAAAGCCAGGGACGTTATAACGGTTTGGTCATTGGTACTTATTCTGGCCGCAGGCCCTGCGCTGTCAGTGAGTCAACACTTCGTTTACTCAGACTCACCGTTCCTCTCCAATTCCCTACAAAGCCAAAGGGCAGAGTCCCTCCTGGCCCAATACTTCCCTAACTTTACGTCCAACGCCTCCACCATATATGTTATATTCAAGGATAATGGAACGCACTATCAACAGCTGGAGGAAGCCGCCTCACTCCTCCCTCACTCCCACATACTTACCCCCAACGACCTGGAGCACAGCATAAACTCCACCCAGTCTGCAGTGATAAAACAGGTGGTTCTTCAATCCACCTCTAACTTAACCAAGTTTTACCTACTGGTCCATCAACTCTACCTAAGGTTAAACCAAACCAGAGAACAGTTCCTACAGAACCTCAGCCAGGTGGTCCAGGACGCCAACCTCACCTTCTCCGTGGGGGAGAGGCTAGCTCAACTTTCCTCAGGCTCCAACTACTCCGCGGCCTATGAGGAACTTTCACCACAGTTAAACGGAATCCAATTGAAAATATTGGAAATGATTTATGGTAACTTGACCATTTACGGAAATCCCGAGAGGGCAGCAGCCCAGGTTGGGGCATCATACTTCCATCAACCACTGTTGGGCAAACTGGGTTTCTCCAACTACACTAACCAATCCTTAATAGCTTCGCTCCTTCCCAACGGCGGAATTTACCATCTGAACACACCAGACGCCTTTTCCACGTTCATAGGGCGAGAACTTGGCGTCAAGGTGAATACACAGCTCATGCTTGATCCCTCGTTAATCCAATATGCCGCGCTCAATGCCACCCAGGGTTACTTTCCACCACTACAGTTTCGATCGGATGGATTCTCCCTCTACGAAGTTCAAGTCCCTTCCAACGAGAGTCTTAACTCCGTGGAGGCTTTCATGCAGAAATTACCTGACGCCTACGTCACGGGACATCTCCCAATATACGCTGAATCGGCGTTCACCACGAGTTCAGAACTGGAGATAATAGACCTTATCACAGTTATCAGCGTTTCCATCTTGCTCATCGTTCTCTTGAGGGCATTGGTTCCAATTCTTACCCTCATCGTAACCGCTGGGGCTGCTCTAGACCTGGCCTACGGGCTCACCTTCATTTCCTCCCTTTTTGGATACAGAATATACTATATCTCCGGATTTGTCATTGCTCCCATAGTCTTCGGCCTAACCGTGGATTACTCGATCCTCTTCCTCTATAGATACCTGGAGGAGATCAGATCTAACCGGGACCCACTGACCAGAGCTAGGAAAAGCACAACTAGAACGATCTTAATGAGTGGAGTGTCAGTTGCCTTAGGATTTTCGTCCTTCGTGTTGACCCCATCCTCGCTCCTTAAGAACATAGGCCTTGCTCTACTGCTGGCGGCCATCAGTTCACTGCTCACTTCGTTGACATTCTATCCAACTCTCCTGTCCCTAATCAGACCCAAGTACCTCAGCTTTCCGAGGAAGGAAATCCCAAGTCCTCAGGACGTGAGGCAGGAATACCTGGTTACTGTTTCTAAGTTTGCGGTGAAAAGAAAGTGGCTCATCGTTGGAGTGATGGTGTTGATAACAATTGGCTCCTTGATGGTGATCCTCTCCCATCCCACCAACGTCTCAGTGGGGGAGATTGTGCCACCAGGTTCAGAGGTAATAAAGGGAGAGGATACGCTCTCTCAACTTTACAACTACAGCCAACTTTATGCATTGACCACCTCTTCAACTCAAGCAAGAAACATCACTGACCTCCTTCTCTCAAATGGGGCGTGGGTATATGGACCATATTCCTTGGGAAGGAACGCTACAACCTTAGGCAAGTCCATCTTCTACAGTCACGGATACTACTTAATTGAGGCATTGGTGCCGGGCTCAGTATTCTCCAACGGGGCGGTGGAGATCACGTCAAAGGTCATCGGGTTAGGCCTGGTGGGTGGAGCTAACGCCCAGAGGATAGACATTGTGAACCAAACGGTCTTCGACTATTTCCACTACACTCTTCCACTAACCATAGCATTGGTAGTGGTCTACCTCCTTCTAGTCATGAGATCGGCAATTACACCGCCCAGACTGGCGGCGACTATACTTGTAAGTAGCGTAATAGGAGTGGCAGCGATGAAACTGACCTTCAGATCCGTCTACTGGTTGTCCCCGCTCATAGTCTTCGCCCTAATGTTTTCCCTGGGTATAGATTACGACGTCTTCCTGGTGAGCAGAGTAATGGAGGAGGAGGGCGATGAGGAGGAGAGGATATTGAAGGCAGTAAAGGTGACAGGATTGGTTATCACGGCGGCAGGACTGATACTTGGAGTTGCCTTCCTGTCCCTTATGGCTGCTGACGTTAGGTTCCTGGTGGAGATAGGGATGGGAGTTGGATTTTCAGTCCTCTTGGACACGTTTGTGGTGAGGACTATCTTCGTTCCAGCGGTGATGTCAATACTAAAGAAATATAATTGGTGGCCAAAAAGGGTTAGATCTTCTTAACAGGGAACTCGCTTTCCTCATGTCCTTTATTGCTTATCTTGGTTACAATGACGCTGGTGCCCGTGAATGAGTCCCTCTTTATGGCTGATGTAACGGCCCTCCTGGCCAGGTCCACGGCCTCGTCCAAGCTCATGTCCTCCCTATAGTCATCCTCAAGCACACCCATGGCAACTGGGGATCCTGAACCAGTGGCCACGAACTTCTCCTCAGTCATGTCACCTAAGTAGTCTAAGTTGTAAAGTTTTGGGGAGTCATCATATCCACCTATTAAGAACTGGACAACGTAGGGGAAATATTTTGAAGAGGACAGGACGTTTGCCACGTAAGTGGAAATAGCCTTTATTGTGGTTGGTCTTCCTATTAAAGAATTATATCTGTAAACATTGGTAAGTATGGTGTATAGGAATTGTATGTCGGCGACGCTCCCTGCAGTGGTCACTGCCAGCTTATCAGTAACATAGAGAACCTTCCTGACGTTCTTGTGAGCCACATAGTAGCCCGCGCTGGCTCTCCTGTCGGCTGCCAGGACAACTCCATCCCTCGTCCTTAGGCCAACAGTGGTTGTACCCTTCAGAGTCTTTATCTTCATTTCCTCAGGTCTTACCATGGTGTTAAGAACGCGTAGGTGACTATAAACTCTTCTAAATCAGTGTTGGACACGAGGAAGCCCAATAATTAGGGTCTCCCACTTCTCTTGAGTGTATTTTTGATTAACGACGTATGGAACGAGATCTCAACGTACAACAGCAACGACTCCACAAAAAGTTAAAAGGGGAACCTCTCATCTAAGGATGCCGCGGTAGTATAGTCCGGTCAAGCCTTGCGCCGAAAGTATACGGGCCTTTCGAGCCCGTGACCCGGGTTCAAATCCCGGCCGCGGCACTAATTCCTCATAAATAGACCACCTACATAGCTAGGGAAGTTAACATCAGTAATTGTTAGGAATAATCATGATTTAGCTATCACTTTCCCTATTATTTAGATACAACGTAATGGTGAGTATTAACTCTTGAATTTTGAATATGCTATTACGTTCTTACCTACTAAAACTTTTTACATCGATCAAGGGTAAAAATTAAACGATGTTTAAGATAAAATTAATAAACCACGTTTAAGATAAATTTAATAGGGGACATATGAGGAGAATATTTAAAGTTAATATTATAGGATCGATAATCATTACATTATTCATCTTTTCCACTTTTCCTTATCCTATCTTCTTAAACCATTTAGTTTTAGCAAGTGATGCTAACTCGTTAAATGGTACCGCAATTGATTATTTACACTTTTTGTATGTCCCTTCTCATGGAAATATTAAATTGCTGAACATAAGTAATAATAGGACTAATGTATCGTTTAGTTATAATCACACACTCTATATAGGGAATATTACCCTAATTTATAATGTTACAAAATCTGACTATTCTCTCTTGATTTATAAGAGCAATGTGACTGCTGAGTATACATTGAACTCTTCCTCTAACGGTAGATTATATCTAAATTATATAATTTACTATCACCAAGAATTGTTAAATAATACAAATCTCTATATAAGTATGTTAATATTCACAAATGAGAGTGATGACAAACAATTCCTGATAATGAAAATAGATTTTAAACCAAGTAATAGTTCATTTAACCTTGGAGATTTAATATTAATTAATAAATCCTCAACATTACAAGATGAACTTCATCAGGCTTCTAAATACATAGCCTATTTAGGTAAATTATACGAGAAGAGTAATAATAAAACTCTCGGGACTTTTAGAAAATATTATGTCCAGACCTCTCATGTGATTAACAAACTGAGCAAAATAATACCGAAATCATTCCTTCAAATCAAATTAGCTTTTGTCGGTGTAGAAGTCCAAGATGACTGCCCAGTAGCAGAATTTGCAGTTGATACGGCATGTGGATATCAAGGTCTTGTGTGGGGGCTTGCATTAGGTGCTGCTGAAGTTAGCGTTGGAACTTCACTCTTAATAGGCTTAGGATTTCTTATAGGTTGTGGACTAGCGGGGTACTATGCGGGTACTAGTACTAATTGTTAGTGGTGTTGAAAATGTTTATTAGTGAACCAAATTTCTATTATTATTTAGCTTTTAGTACTATACCATTTACGTTTGCAGTAATTCTTGGATTATTTACTGTTTATCCTATGGTAAAAAAGGAGGATGCAAAAAAGAGAGTAAGGAAGGTCATTATAGGATATTATAGCGAAGTGGTCGCATTAGGCTCTCTGGGACTTCTCGTTTATAAGTACGTTTTTCACCAGATTGCACCATTATACATTTCTTTAGCAGTGGCATTAAGCGTTATAACCCTTACTGCCATTTTAGGTTTCATGTATACTGGCATTACCCCCGACTTCTTCAACAATCCTCACAAGTTGGAAACAAAAAGAGTTGTAGTCGGCATGATAATTTCTGTAATGGGGATAGTGTTAGCTGTCATC
>Ga0208314_100035_pt1 | contig 65644 bp, 63 predicted proteins | sample OSPB_Mat_host_9__FD_187144 | JGI IMG/M metagenome (GOLD analysis project Ga0208314, IMG submission 187144) | Extremophilic microbial mat communities from Yellowstone National Park, USA - OSPB_Mat_host_9_15 (SPAdes) (version 3) | ecosystem: Environmental > Aquatic > Thermal springs > Hot (42-90C)...
CTTAACCCAATTTTTGTAACTAAAAATACGAGTAGTTACGTAAAAACGTTACGGACTTGTTTAGCATCGTAATTGCAATTCCATTTATTTACAATTAGAAAATTAAATGTTTTAACAAGTATAAATCTAGAACTTATATTACAGTTTAATTGATAATCTTCTTGATACAAAAATTTAGATAAACTAAAATCAGATAAAAACTGTAACATAAAAATTGTATTATCTTAAAATTTTCTTAAAAAATAATAAATAAAATTAAAGTTAAAATGTTTACCAATAATTATCGTAGATATAGTCATATAAGTCTAGTACAGACTTATTTAATTCTCCTCTTCTCACTTTATCTTCGACCATCTCTCTAAATGAGAATATACTATCCATAACCTTTAGCCTCCTCTCTGGGTCTAATGGAGAAAGTATGAAAAGTATCTTTCCACTATTCATTATATATTTAGGATATAATAACTGTTTCATTAATATCTCCATAATTACTGGAGCCATAGCTCTGTCAAATCTTGGGGCTAAATTAATAAGCTCTTCTTCTATCTCAGCTGGGTTAGCATTAAGAATTTTCGCTAATTTCTGAGCAGCTTCTTTAGCAGACATCTCTCTAAACGGACCTGAGCTATAGGCCTTTGATACAACCTTATATACTTCCTCTATTATTGAACTATTATTCGCCTTTCCAAAGGTTTCTACTATTCTCTTAGCTACTCTCATATCTTGTTCCTTGTAGAATTCGTATGTCCAATCAAAGTGCAACTTCCATAACTTCTCAAATATGTCTTTTACTTTTGTGCCTTTTGTAACTTTTAGTACATCTTCAGCCGGAATTACTCCATCCTTAGTTAGTTTTGGTCCCTTAATGTATCCATCCTTAGTAAAACTAGCATCCCTATTTATTATGCTCCAGAGCCAAGAAGTAAATATCCTGTAGGTGGCTAGATCATTCATGAATCTCTGTTTTAATTCGTAATCATCTATGGCTGCAGCTAGGTTACCATTTAACAATTGGAAACCATAATTTGCTGCCATATAGAAAGCATGTTGAACATGCTCTGGTGTAATATCTCCCTCTGGGATATCATATAGTGCATGCCATAGATCTTTTCCACCCCATAATTCTTTGTTAAACAATAACTTTTCTGGCGTGTTAATCATATCCTTAGTTATAACCCAAGGGGTTATTTTACCTCTTTCATCAATTAGACCAAGTTTTTGGAATAATGCTCTTTCCTCCGGTGTTAATCCACTATCCACAGTAGGTAGTTTTGTTCCCTCTACTTCGATATAGTTAACTGGTGCATCTATCATCTTCTGTAATTCCTCTAGATTTGCCCTTAATGGTTCGTTTCCTGCCTTTACGTAAGCTTCTTCCTTTGTTGCAACCCAACTCTGTCTAAACATATCATAAAGCTTACCCTTTACTTTTCCGTTAATTATATCTTCTAGAGTAATTTTACCTTCAACTTTTTCTTCTGCCACAAAGATAAGCCCTATTAATCTCTCTCTTAACTTATCTAACTTTATTCCCCTTAATGCTTTTAAGTTATATCTATGTCTTCCAAATGGATCAGTCTGAGGATAAAGCATTACTGCTGCCATGCCACCTACTGGAGCAGCGTCAGCTTCACCATTCTTTGCTCCAGCTAATAACATCATGAGTGCATTGTACTTTTGATAAGCCATCATGTTAGGCGAAGTCATAGTGATGTTTTGCGGATCGGGGAGGACTCTTTCTTGTAACCACATCTCAATTAAACTGCCTAAATAATCCCATCTACCGTTATTTGATTTAATTAGCCTCTCGCGGAATATCCACAGTATTACAGGGAAAAATCTTCCCGCATTAACTTCCTCATAAAGGAGGGCTACCTTAAGTGTACCTATCTTAAGTCCAAGCTTTAACTCAATCTTCCTAAGGATCTTCTCTACTATTAAGGCTTCCTCTGGTGTCTGCGTCTTAGGCAGATAGAAGTATACACCAGAACCTGCATTCTTTAGACTATTATAATTGTTTAACGTATATATTACCGCAGATACAATTATAGCTGGTACTGGTTTACCATCTAATGTTATGTCAAAGTCTAAGAGGTGTAACCCAGGAAGTCTGTGAAAAACGACCGGCCATTTATCTCTAGGCTTATTTAAGGTATAAGTTTTTCCCTTCTCGTAATAAGGGTTTGGAGCTTTACCAGATAGAAAGAGTTTTACATTCTTTCTTGCTTCCCATACGTCAGCAATTGTCTTACCAGAACCATACGGAATATACCATGCGGGTGACGCATCTTCCTCATCTTCCATAGCTGATGCTACATCTGCATTTATTTGGTTATATGCCCTGCTCAGAGGATACCAAGGCCCAGTAATCTCTAACCCAGGATTCTTAAGAGGATGTGCATCTTTTGGGATTGGCACGTTTTCATTTAATCTCCATCTTAGATCTGACTGTATTCCAAGGAAATTGTCTATCATCCCTTGGATAATCTCCCTAAAAGTTCTCTTATTTCCATCGGCATCTTCAAAAACTTCATCAAATGATGGAAAAGCGCCCTTAGAGGTTACAGGCTCTTTTGATTCTAACCACTTTCTCCTCTTATTTATAATCCTCCTTATTTCTTCAGAGAATTCAATTGCAAGTTCCTCAATAAGCTTTTCAACACTTATGATCTTCTCATTTATAGTCTTTTCTCCGAAGAGGTCACTATATTTTTGATATATCTCTTCAGGAATTTTTAGTCTTAAAGACATTTCATCCTCAAATTTCAAATGTTAGAGTATATATTAAAAATTTTCCCAAAAGGTTTCAATTGGTCATGCTATTGATTTTACAGAAAGATTTCTATAGTAGTTATGGAGTTTTTAGTGCACAACAGCTTAAAATTACGGCAAAACTTAATAAGTATCTATTATCATAATAAATTTTAAATTGATGAAATTTGTTATCTGCATTAAAATTATAGTCTTTAACTGCAACACTACTATTCAATTAAGCTGTTGATAAGATTCTTACTAGACCTTCTCTATTAGACTGAATTCAAATTCAATCAAAACTACTATATTGAACATACACCCTTATGTGGTATTAGAGCTTCGCGCCTAACTTCCAGTTTGAAGGAAGGCAAAGCTCTTTAACGAGTTTTATGTCTAAAGAATTCAAGGCTTATATCTCAGTTAGCTCTGTATCGCACAGATTTTGTCTTACTAAACTAAGGAAGTAAATTTATTAAAAAGAAAAGGATTAGTTCTCAAAAATTATATGTTCATTTTCTTTAGGTGCAAATTTGCTATTTGTGAGATTACTGTTTTAATAAAACTTTCTAATTCGACTTTACTAATCCCTCTCTCAGAAGATATTTTAAATACTATTTCCTCAACTTTTTCGTATTTTTTATATTCCTCATTTAATTTACGCCACGGAATTCCCTTTAATGCATTAGAATATTTCTCGTTAAAACTAAGCAAACCCTTAATCATTAAGCAAGATATTATAGGATATCCTACATAATTCCTAAATTTAGTACCGTTATCATCACTGTAAACTTCACTTCCCTTTAAAATTACCTTATATTTCCTATCCCCCTCTGAAGAGATTACCTCACATTCTTCCTCATTTATTAATTTAACTCTTCCATCAGCTATTGCACCTAAAGCTTCAAGTACTTTTATCTTAGGTGGGTTTCTGAGATTCATAATAATAAATATATGTAAAAGGAAAATAAAAATCTATTAAGGCAGAAAATCTTCCTATGTTCGATTATTTTCCAGATATGACTCTTTTTATTTCTTCTAATGCTGACGGATTCTCTAATGAGGAAATATCGCCTAATGGTTTGTTAAGATAAATTGCGCGTATCAATCTCCTCATTATTTTAGCATTCCTAGTCTTCGGGAGTTCTCTCACTATTTTTATTTCAGACGGAGCTAACGCTTTCCCTAATTTCTCCTCAATGTATTTCATTAATTTCTCCTCAATTCCAGTCTCTTTTGATACAACAAAGCATATTATTTTTTCTCCCTTTATGGGATCTGGTACTCCTATACAAGCTGATTCTACTACATTAGGGAAAGAGTTTATCACGCTTTCAACTTCCGCTGGGCCTATTCTCTTTCCAGCTACTTTTATTGTATCATCACTTCTCCCTACAATGTAAAAGTACCCTTCCTCGTCCTTAAAAGCTAAATCTCCATGTACCCATACGTCCTTCCACATAGACCAATAGGTTTCCATATACCTCTCAGGGTTTCTCCAAAAGCCTCTGGTCATTCCAGGCCATACGCTTAGCACAACTAACTCTCCCTCAACGTTTGGAGGAGCTATCTTTCCATCCTCAGTAAACACTTCAGCCTTTATCCCTGGGGATTCCCCGTTAAAGGATGATGGCTTTATCTTCTTTATAACATAATTACCTAATATTCCTCCAGAGATTTCAGTACCCCCAGAGTAATTAATTATGGGCTTTTTACCAGTGTGATAAAATAGCCAATACCAGCTTTCCGGATCTATAGGCTCTCCAGTATTTCCCGTTATTCTAACATCTAACTTTAAGTCCTCACTTTGACTTCTCAGCATCCTTATAAGACTAGCTGAAAGCCCTAAGATGTTAACCCTCATATCCTCTACGAACTTTGATATTACCTCACCGGTAGTGTAACCCTCTATTAAACCCATTTTACCTCTAAGTAATAGGGAGCCGAAGACCATCCAAGGACCCATCATCCATCCCATGTCTGTTATCCACATTAAAGTCTCTCCTCTCTTTAAGTCGAAGTTAAAGTAGATGTCTGCAGAAGCCTTTAACGGAAATCCATCATGCGTATGAACGCACCCCTTAGGTTTCCCAGTAGTACCAGAGGTGTATATTATCATCATTGGGTCCTCAGTTTCCGTTTCTTCTATTCCATCTCCTCCAGTCCTTATAACGTCTTTATAATCAAAAAAGTCTCCCTTATTGCCTCCTCTGTTGAGAACTACCTTCTTAACGTTAATTCCATCGAGATTCTTTAACATGTCTATTCTCTTACCTCTTCTTATGGTTTCATCTACCGTAAATATTACCTTAGCCTCGCTGTCTTCTACCCTAACTTTTATTGGTTCAGGTCCGAAGCCTGAAAATAAAGGTACAATTATCATACCTGCCCTAACTGCTCCTAGCATTACTGAGACAATTTCTGGTATCATTGGCATATATATGGCTACCCTATCTCCCTTTTTTAACCCCATCTTCTTTAACCAACTCGAAATTGCTTTTACCTCATTTAAAACTTGGCTGTAGGTTACTGTCTTAGAGTTTAAGTTCTCATCCATCCATTTTATGAAGACTTCTGAGGAGTCCGGGATGTTATCCCCTATATTTAACTTACCTCCTACAAACCATTTAGGCCATTGCTTTCCCTTAGATAAGTCCAGAACTTTCTCATAGGGCTTTGAGAACTTAAGTCCAATAAGTTTTACTAAATCCTCCCAGAATTCTGGTCTCTCATAAGTGTACCTTATGAATTGTTCTAATGTAGAGAATCCCTTTTCTGTCATGAATTTATAAACATTGCTATTTTCTATCCATTCTCTGTCTGGTTCAAAAACCATCATATTATCTACTTCTTTATGTTTAAAAAACTTTCAGCATCGACTTAACGCCCATTCCTAACTTAAATGCAATTATATTACTTTCATGCTTTAACGCCTTAATAAACGAGTCCTCAGATATTAATCCTCTAAAAGCTCCTAAACTGTATAGGAAACCTAAGATCGCCGCGTTAGCAGCTTTAGGGTTTCCCGCTTTTAACGCTATGCTATTAGCATCTATTACGTGAACTTTTAAACCTCTTAATTTCCCTAATATCTCATTTAGACTTAATAACTTCACCTTAGGCAGTACTGGTCTTATAATATAACTATTAATAATTATCTCAGTGTTTCTAGAAGCGTAATTTAAATTCCTTAATACCTCGATTGCTTCTAAACCAACTAAGTAATCAGCTTTTCCGAAAGGTATTAAAGGGGAATTAACGTCACCTATCCTAACGTGTATGTTAACTCCTCCACCTCTCTGAGCTAATCCGTGAGTTTCAGCTATTAACACTTTGGTGTTAGAATAGCTTCCCGCCTCAGCTATGATCTTTCCTGCAGTTATGATGCCTTGCCCTCCTACTCCTGCTATTAGTATGTTCACCCTAGCCATAACTCATCCCATTTATCTGGCTTTTTACCTACTAATGAGATAGCCTTAAATGGACAAATAGGTATACAAGCACCGCAGCCTATGCATGTATAAACGTCTATCTCAGCCTTCTTATCGCTCCTCGGAATAATGGCAGGACAAGTAAAATAATCATAACATATGCTACAGCCAGTACATTTGTCCAAATTAACAGAGGCCTTAGGTAATTCGTCTTCTTTAATAACGTCTGTAACTAAAAGGGCACATGCCCTCTTAGCTATTACTACAGCTGGTTCTTTATTACTATTGACCCATCTTAACGCTTCTGATAATGTCTTTATCGATGAGGTAGTATCAAAGGGATCAATGTACTTTACGTATTTAACTCCTAATCCTTTCGCGACTTCACCTATATCTATATCTTTTGAGGGACTTGGCTGTTGACCAGTCATAGCAGTGGCCCTATTGTCTAGGATTAGGACTAACATTGGAGTTTTATTATATACAGCATTAGCTAAGGCTGAAATACCGCTATGGAAGAAAGTGGAATCCCCTATTACTGCAATGGGTATTTTTCCAGTAGCTCTATATACGCCATTAGCTATGCCAATACTAGAACCCATATCTGTCGAGGAATCTTGAGCGTCAAATGGAGGAAGTAATCCTAACGTGTAACATCCTATATCCCCAGAGATAAAAGTTTCCTCAGGTTTAAAGGAAGCCATTACAATTGCCTTCTTTAAATCTACAAATGAACTTCTGTGAGGACATCCTGGACATAATGCTGGAGGTCTAGGAGGGATTTCTTCTGGGAGTTCTAAATAATTCGGTATAATATCTAAATTGAAAAATTTACTGAATGCATAATAAATCTTATCTAAAGTCATCTCTCCTATTCTACTTATTAGATCCTTACCGTGAAGTTCAACTCTAATTCCCTCATCATAAAGTAGATCCTTAACTTCCATCTCAACTATCGGCTCCCCTTCTTCAACTATTAAAACTCTTTCAGCCTCATTTACTGCTTTTAAAATTAAGTTTTTCGGTATAGGTACGGGCGTTGAGATTCGTAATATATTAGCCTTAACATTAGTCTCCTTAATAGCGTCCATAACATATGCAAAGGATATACCAGAAGCTATTATTAAATCCCTGCTTCCATTATCGATAAATTCGTTTAAGTTCTCTATCTCGTTTTTTATTCGTTCCCATCTCCTTATCTGCTCTAATCTATTTCTTCTCGCGTTCTCTGGTACTAATACGTATTTTTTAGGATCCTTGATTAACTTACCCAATACTGGCTTTGATGGAGGCTTAAGTTCTACTGGTCCTCTTACGTGCCCTATCCTCGTCGTAGTCCTTAAGATCACTGGATGCTTAACCTTACTACTCAGCTTAAATGCTTCAATTGTTAAATCATGAGCTGACTGGGGATCATAAGGCTCTATTACTGGTATTAAAGCATGTAAGCCGTAATATCTATTATCTTGTTCATTCTGGGAAGACCACATTGAGGGATCATCAGCGGAAACTATAACTAATGCTCCCTCAACTCCAGTATAAGAAGAGCTCATAAGAGGGTCTGAAGCTACGTTAAGTCCAACATGTTTCATTGCTGTAAGTGCGTAAGCACCACTTATCGCAGCTCCATAGGCTGTCTCAAATGCAACCTTCTCGTTTACGCTCCATTCTACGTATATCTTATACTTACTTAAAGTCTCAATTATTTCAGTTGATGGGGTTCCAGGATAGCCCGTGGCAATTCCTACACCGGCGGATAAGGAGGCTAGCGCAATAGCTTCATTTCCTAAAATTACTCGTTTAAGTGAAGAAAGTTCAAACACAATTATAATTATAGTTAATGCTGTTAATAAACATTCCTTTCTAAAATTTAAGATTTTAACAAAGCAGCTAAACTTCAAATGTAAAGTTTATTTCTGTATGTTCTTTGTTTAAGCTTTTTAACCTATTAATCTTAATGTTATAGCATGTCCAAAACACACGAAATGTTAGAGGATTACCTAAATATTTTTCTTAAATTAGTTATAATAGGAGAACTATTAAACATAGAAATTAACCTTAAAGATGTAGAGAAAATAATGGAAAATTGTAATAATATTGCAGCAGAGTTAAGTAAAAACGTATTCAGAAAGAAATTTGGAGGAGATAGGAGTAGGAAACTAGATGAGGCTATAAATACAGTCTATACAAAACTTCAAGCGATAAATCCTAATGTAGAAGTTTATTTGAACTTCTTAAAGAAATTAAATGAAGCAATTACTACACAAGAGTATGAAACGATATGGAAAAATCTTGAGGAATTCGAAAACTATTTAAACTCCTTTGAGGGTGAGAAGAAAACTGAAAAAATAGGCTCAATATTATATACTATAACCGAACTAAAAATAGCATTGATTGATTATTTAAGTTCGATAAGAGGAGATAGTAGTGAAGCCTTTCTTATTTCGAGAAATGAGGGGTTCAGTTTAATACTAGGAGATAGGATATATCAACTGAAAATTAACGGGCTTAGCGATGAAGAGAAGAGATCTAAGGACGCTTTTAGACTGGAAAAGGCTTTAGAGTTGTTATTAAAAGAAGAGGAGAAAATAAGAGGAGAGGACATATTAGGGGAGATATTTACTATTAGCAAAATAAAAGAGAAGGAGAAAATAGTAAACGCAATAATAAGCTTCGCAGACGCTAAGAGAATACTGGATATAAAGAGATTCACTGATGTTAAAGTTAGGCTATTAAAGAAAATCGAGGATGTATGTCTATTTCTGCCAGAAGGTGAAAAGGAGTCTTTATATGCTATGATACCCTGCAATATAGAATTAGAAGCGGAAAAAGAGTATATCTTTAAGGGAGGAAATACTTTCGAAAAACTTACTCAACCTTAACCCTTAAGGGCCATTGGAAACTAATTATTTTAACCTTGCCTCCTATCTTTACATTACCTTCTGCGTAACATAGAATTCCTCCCTTAGTATTTGGAAATCTTATTAATGCTATATAGGCTGGAACGTCAAGCTTATTTCCTTCATCATCTCTATAAATTATAGTATAAGAATCAACGTAAGCCTCATCTTTATTTATCTCTACGTAACTATCAATTTTAACAAAACAATCTTCACAATATAATCTTGCAGGAACATATATTTTGCCACACTTAGGACATTTGCTCCCTATTATTTTTCCCTCTTTAAGTCCATTAAAGAATTGCTCACCAGCAGGACCTACGGTATATTCGTACTTATCAGCCTCCATTACGTCATACCATCTTAATAAACTACCCTCTTTTCCAATCTTCTCCCAGGACATTTATATCACCTTAAAGCATTGTATATCCTCTATGCTCCCTTTCCTTTCTTCTTTAGGTTTCCATACTGCCTTAACTTTCTTACCTATTACGCTCATATTTTTCACCTCTTCGTAACTTGTACATATCCTATGGAATATCCCAGGGTATACGAAATCTCTGTCATTAGAAGGTAATAACCTAATAACTCCTACTATTTCTGGTTCTTCAAGCCTAGCCCTAGTCCAGCTTATAAAACTAGCTACAGCAGTCATTACTATGCCTTCATCCTTAACCTCAACCCACTCATCTGTTGGTCTAAAACATTCATCACAGTACATTTTAGGCGGGACGTATATTTTACCACATTTATTACACTTCCTTCCGTATATTTTGCCTTCCTTAAGTCCTAATAAGTATTTACTTTGAGCTTGACCTGCAGTATACGCATATTTAGCGTTTGGCTTATAAGAGATTATTATATGTTTACTTAACTCCTCTTCCTTTAAAGGAGTTACCACTCTTATCACCTCAATTACGCATAATTATAACTGTACCAGCTTGCATGAGATCGCCCCAAGCCTGGGCTAAGCCAGTATGTACAGGTTTTTTGACCTGCATTTTACCTGCGGTCCCTTTTAACTGCCAGTAAATACTAACGACCTTCATTAGCCCAGCTGCTGCAATTGGGTTTCCTACACCTAAGAGCCCACCACTAGGACTACTAGGTATATCACCATCTATATCAAAGACTCCCTCTTTTAGTAGCTTAGGAGCTTCTCCTCTTTTAGCTAACTGTAAAGCCTCTAAATGATGTAATTCCTTATAGTCAAACGGATCATAAGGTTCCACCACATCAATTTCCTTATTTGGTCTTTCAATTCCAGCCATTTTATATGCCATTCTTGCTGCGAATTCGACATATCTAGCATAAGCTAAATCTCTAGCTGGCCATTCGGTATTATCTAAAGTCCATCCTACACCTTCAACCCATACGGGAGTATCGGTATATCTTCTGGCTACGTCCTCAGAGGCTAGTACTATAGCAGCTGCCCCATCACTAACTGGGCTTACGTCTAACAATTGTACTGGCCATACTAATACCTCACTCTTTAATACGTCCTCTACAGTTATGTTAGCCCCTAGCTGGGCGTAAGGATTATTTAAGGCGTTCCTCTTATTCTTTACTGAAACTAAAGCAATATCCTCTTTCTTAATACCATAAGTTGCCATATATCTGTGCATCTCCATTGCGAAAATCCATATTAAGTTGGGATTTAATGGTTTTTCTAGAATAGGATCCCATATGTATTTAAATATAGCTTGAGGATGAGGTCTACTAGGGCTCATTTTCTCTTCAGCCACAGCTAATACTCTCTGACATAAACCACTAGCTACATGATACCATCCAGATATTGCTGTCATAACTCCCGTAGCCCCTCCTACGAATACTCTACTTACGGGCTTTCTTATCCCTCCAGAGCCATGAGATAAATACTCTCCCTTCATATGAACTCCATCAAATGCGTCTGGAGCACTTCCTATTACTACACAGTCTATATCCCTTAGCTCTAAGCCCGCCTCGTCTAAAGCTTTTCTTGCAGCCTCCCATGCCATCTCTTGCGGAGTTTCCAATAATCTTCTTCTAAATAGAGTTAGCCCTGCACCTATTACAGCAACTCTCTTATTTAAATATATATTTACCTTCATGGCTTCTCCACCACTATAACTGAACCCGTAAATGTGGGAATTCCCCTCCAGGAGGCTACTAAAGCCCTCTCTATTTTACCTTGTCTAATGTAATTAATAGCATCTAATAATAGGGAGAATCCTGAAGCTTCTAATGGTACTCCCTTGGCTAAATGCCCTCCAAGTGGGTTAACGGGAATCTCTCCTTGAGGCGAGAAATTGCCTTCTCTGAGATCCTTTGATGGCTCTTCAGATATTTTTAACCCCTCTAAGTGCTGCAATTCCTTATAACTATACCTATCGTCTACGAAAACTGAATCAAAATAACTTCTAGGCGAGGTTATTCCAGCCATTTTATATGCCATGTCCGAGGCAACTCTCATATAAGTAGCCTTCCCCAGATCTGCAGTTTCTATGTTAGAGGAATCAGTTGCAAATCCTAACCCTTTAATAATTACATAATCGTCCTTCTTTATCTTTTTAGCTACATCCTCAGAAGCAACTACGACAACTACTGCTCCATCAACAAATGGGGCTATGTCTAACTCAGAAAGAGGATATATTATGAAGTCTTTATCTAATATATCTTTAACTGAAATGTTACTCGCATATGAAGCCCTAGGTGACGATAATCCTGCCCTCTTATTTTTTTCAACCACTAGAGCTAAATCCTCTCTCGTAATTCCCTTCCTCTCCATGAATTTCACAGCATCTAGCCCTGCAATAAAGTGAAAGTTTTTGGGCTCTATTGATCTAACATATATGGGATCCATAGCGAATTTAATTATATCGCTTAACGTTAATATATCGCTAACCTTTGAATGGGCTTCTACTGCAACTACATTTGCAACTCCAGAATTAATGTGCATAAATGCGTGTGCTAAGCCTTGTAAAGAGTCTCCAGTTACAGTCATTGTAGGTCTCATGGCTCCTCCAATTTGATCGGGAGCAAATTCATCGCTTATGGATATGCCTTCCCAAAAGTCCTCCTGGCATGATATAAAGGAGTCTACATCACTTCTGGGGTTTATATCCCCTGCATCTTGATAAGCCCTCACGGCAGCCTCAAATACCATCTCCCTAAAGGAGACTTCTGGCGTTGTTGGTCTAAATCCGTACCATCCTACGCCCAAAATGGCTATTCTTTCCAAAAAAGACCCCAATTTAGCTTACTTTCCATAGTTATTAAAGCTTTCGAGCTTTTGATATATAAATATTTTATATAATAAATACATTTTATATAAAATTTATTCTAATAAAGGAATGCCATATTGTTCAACATATTTAGATATAATATGCCTCTGAACTTCGTCTGTACCCTCACCTATTCTCATTAGTCTAACATCCCTATAAATCCTCTCAATATTACTGCCCTTAGCGTAACCCATACCTCCCATTACTTGAAGGCAAATATCCACTATCTCATTGGCAATGTTAGAGGACAGAAGTTTAAGCATAGAAACGTAAATCCCCTTATCCTTAGAATTTTCATCAAACTTTCTACTGACCTCCTTAGCCAAAGCTCTCACTGAATTGATCTTCGCTATACTCTCCGCGAAATACCACCTTATTCCCTGATAATTATATAGCTTATTACCGAAGGCTTCTCTAGATTTAGCCCAATTTAGTGCCTCCTCTAATGCAGCCTCAGCTAATCCTATTGCAATGCCAGATATTGCTAATCTACCAACTTCCAATACCGAATTCACCATACTCCACCCGTTATTAACGTCACCTATTACGTAATTATTGGGAACCTTACATTCATGAAATATGACCTCAGCAGTTCCAGTTCCCCTATTCCCCATAACCTCAATTTTTCTTGTCTCTATACAAGCACCTCTGGGTATTATGAAGACAGATAAATCTCTTCTAGAACTACCCGTTTTAGCTATAGTTATAAATACATCTGCATATAATCCTTGAGTTATCCACATCTTATGCCCCTTAATTACCCACTCGTTACCTCTCTTTTCAGCAGTGGTCTTCATAGAACCTATGTCACTCCCCCCACTAGGTTCAGATAATGCAAAACTACCTATCATTTCCCCTTTACTTATAGGTTCCAGAAATTCCCTCCTCTGTTCCCTATTACCGTAAAGCCTTATCATTTCCCCAGCTAATTCTCCTTGAGCGTCAGCTATTAAAGCTAAAGATCCACTAACTTTAGCTATTTCCTCTAAGGATATCATCATTTCGTAATGTGAAAGTCCACTATTTAACGGTACTAAAAACCCTAACTCGCCTAACTGCCTAATTAATTCCCTAGGGTAAAAATCTTCTTTATCTATTTTACTTGAAATAGCCTCTACATTCCTCCTTAAAAATTCCCTTAATGAAGTTACGAAAAGTTCCCTTTCACTCATACTATATTCTTAAATCCTATATATTTTTAAAATCATTTATCGAGGAAAACTAAAGTATATATACGACTTTTTACAAAAATCTTATGAAAGCATGAGCTGGAAAATATATTCATTAGATCAAATTAGGGCTATGGCTAAGTTAGCGGTAGAGAATCCGAACGCTTTTTGGAGGGATAAGGCAAATTACATTAGCTGGTTTAAACAGCCAGAAAAAATCGTTGAGGGAGAACCTCCCTATACTAAATGGTTTTCTGGAGGTACTACTAACATTTCGCATAATGCTGTTGATAGACATTTACCATCAAAGAAGGATAAAGTAGCATTTTATTGGATTAATGAAAAATTGGACTCAAAAACGATCTCTTACCAAGATCTATATCAAGAAGTGAATAAGGCAGCCTACATCTTAAGTGAGTTGGGAGTCAAGAAGGGAGATACAGTATCCATGCTAATGCCCAGCATTCCTGAGGCCATATACTTCTCTTTAGCCGTTCATAGGTTAGGCGGAGTTTTAGCTATACATTATATAGGGTTGAGTGAGGAAACTTTGGCTTATAGATTTAACGATTGTGGTTCAAAAGTGCTAATAGTAGCTTCTAAGACCTTTAGAAACGATAACGAAATAAGGGTTAAGGATTTTGTAGATAAGGTATTAGATAAACGCTCAACTCCTATAGAGAAAGTTCTAGTATTATCCAGAGGGTACTCTGACTTTAATGTAAAGCAGAATAGGGATATAATATATGAGGACGTTAAACCCAGAGGTAAGGTCTATGTAAAGCCAGAAGAGGTTGAGGCTAATGAACCTGCTACTATTTACTACACTTCTGGAACTACAGGAAGACCTAAGGGACTATATCACACTAACGGCGGATATGTAATTGCGTTAAATTGGGCTTTTAGAGCTATATTTAACCCTACAGAAAACGATGTATGGTGGACTATTTCGGAACTCGGATGGCCTGTATGGCCCATGGCAAACCTTTACACGATACCAGTAATGGGGATTACTGGAGTACTATTCGAGGGTTATATAGCCTATAAAAGGGACTTGTTCTCAAGAATAGTAGAAAGATTTAACGTTAATCTAGTCTGGAGCTCAACTACTACGCTTTACACATTAAAGAGCCTAGGGGAAGAGTCGGTCAAATCTGGGGATACTTCAAGCCTTAGGATAATACTTAACACTGGGGAACCTCTAAACGTAGGAGCGTGGATATGGCTAAACCAGAATTTACCACACGTTAGAATTGCTGATGCATATTGGATGACAGAGCATTTATTGCCAATAGCAGCTACTCCTTATGGAATAGGTGAAATACCATATAAGGCTGGATCTGCAGGAATACAATTTCCAGGGTCATATTTCTTAGTTGTAGACGATGAAGGTAAACCTCTACCTCCTAAGCAGAAGGGTTACATAGTTTTAAAGCCGTTAAATCCAGCATCAGCTAAGATGTGGAATGATCCTAATTATGAGAGGATGATTAAACAATACTGGTCTAGATTCCCAGGTTACTTCTATACTGGAGATTACGGCTATACGGATGAGGATGGATATTTATACGTCTTAGGCAGAGCAGATGACGTTATAAGGACTGAGGGAGAGAGGATAGGGACTTTAGAGGTAGAAAGCGTTATTGTCACACATCCTCAGGTAGCTGAGGCCGCAGTAATAGGAAAAGGAAGTAATATTTTAGCTTTTGTAGTTCCTAAACAAGGAGTTGAGGCTAATGAACAACTAATGAATGATATTAAAACCTATTGTAGGAATGCAGGATATATTGTAGATAAGATTGTTTTCGTTAAGAGATTACCTAAGACTAAGAGTGGTAAAATTATGAGAAGGTTATTAAAGGCTATTGTAGCGAATGAAAATCCGGGAGATATATCAACTTTAGATGATATGAGAGTACTTGAAGAATTAAAAGAAGCATTAAAGAATTTAAGTTAGCATATTTTTTATTGAAAATCTTATTAATTTCTTTTGAGCATTCCTTAAATGATATAGGAACGTAACCTTACTCATTTTCATTAACTCAGCTAATTCGTCAGCGGTTATTCTTCTTGGATAGTCTAAATAGCCGTAATTATATGCCATTAATATTACCTTTTTCTCAATATCTGTTAAACTTGGATAAAGCATAGGATCATAGTCAGCAACTTTGACGTCAACCACTTTACCTAAGTTTTTAGCCTCATTAACTATCTCTTTTATGTTTTTATTTGAAGTTACAAATGACCACTTTTCCATCTCGTTTTCTATGATATTGCCTAATATTAAAACCTCTCTATCATAAAGTAATCCCGCTATCGAACCCCTATACGTATTTAAAAAGTCTACGTAAGTTCCTCCTTTAAATTTATCAATACTTACAATTTTAATTATGCTCCTATGAGATTTCATCAATTTTGTTATATTCTTATCAGAAGAATCAATTAAAATCCTACTCCTTAAATAATCTTTATGAGGATATACTTCTAAGTTGATCGTATAAGCTATATAAGGCATATTGGAAGTCCAACAGTCTTCATGACTAATTAAGAGGTCTACTCTTTTTAACATCGTTAATACTGTACTATTAAAAGATTATAAATATTCCTAGTATTCCCAATTGAGTAATCTAACATATATATAATGATATCTACCTTATATATGATTGATATTATATTAAACCGGTTTAATATTGAACATTAATTCCTTATGTAAATTTATAAAAGTTGATGACAGAGAAAACTGAATTGAAAGCTGGAGAAATTATAGCCAGAATGGATAGGATTCCAATATGGGCTTTATCATACATATTTATAGGAATATTAGGAATAGGTTTCTTATTTACATTTTATGACATTTTCGATATAAATGTGTCATTTATACAAACAGCCCTAACAATATTTCACGTAAGTAGTCCATCTTCTCCTCAAATTCCAATACTGTTAGGTCCCGTAGTCCTATTAAATTTAATAGGATACATAATAGGCTCATTAATATTGTCACCTGTATCTGACCTTATAGGAAGAAGGAGAATGCTAATGATAACAATGTTAATAACTGGTTTAGGCAGCTTATATAACGCTTTTGCAAACGACTATATAAACTTCTTAATAGCAAGAACAATAACTGGCATTGGAGTTGGGGCTGATTTAGCTATAGTAAATACTTATATAGGAGAGGTTGCTCCTACAAACGGAAGAGCAAAATATACAAGCTTAGTATTTCTATTTTCAACGTTAGGAGCTGCATTAGGAATATGGTTAGGACTATTACTTACAACTCCTCCAGCACCATTTCCTTTAGGATTGCCAATAGCGTTAGGAGGAAGTGGATTTTTCGCTGTTAACGGTTGGAGAGTAATGTATGGAATAGGTGCGCTATTAGCCTTAATAGGATTGTTACTAAGATTCAGCTTACCTGAATCCCCTAGGTGGTTAATATCTAAGGGAAGGATAAGTGAAGCTGAACAAATAGTTAAACTAATGGAAAGTAGAGCGATGAAAAAACTTAAGGAATTACCTCCCTTACCTAAAGTTATCCCACCTTACATTATTGAAAGACATTCGTATATAAATGCAATAAAGGCGATTTTTGGTAATTATAGCTATATTAAGCGATTTATAATATTACTGCTTGTATGGTTCTTCGGATATATGACTGTTTACTCATTAGCTGCAGGATTAACATCGATTTTGGCATCTTTAGGATATCCTCCGCCAGAAGCCGGTATGATAGCTGCAATTGGCGTAATAGGATTTATCTTAGTTCCAATCACGACATTCTTAACTGGCGATAGACTAGAGAGGAAAATTTGGACCATAATATCCGTTATTTTCACGATTCTTGGAGGTTTAGGTATCGCATTAGCAGGCACTAACGTAGGCTTATCATTTATAGGCTCTATAGTGCTATTTTACGGTTTTAATCTATGGGTTCCTATTTCATATGCGTGGACTGCCGAGAGTTTCCCTACCAGAGCTAGGGCTACTGGTTTTGCATTATGTGATGGTGTAGGACATATAGGAGGTGGCATAGGAACCATTGCAGTAGCGTCATTTATTAGTTCCTTACTTAGTTCTGGAATTACTAAAGGTTTAGCTGCAGAAGTGTTTTTGCTAATAGCACTATTCCAGGTAATATCCACCATTATCGCAATATCTATAGGACATAAGACTGCTAATAGAAGATTAGATGAAATATCTCCTTAAAGATTTTTTAGTTGTTTTTATCTCTCTCATTATGAATTTGGTTTAATGTAAAACTTAAATAATTTCCTTAAGTATATACTCATATGAGCGAGTTAATAAGAAGTATTATGAGATCATTCCCTTTGGGAGTGGTAGTAATAACTACTAAATGGAGTGATAACCTAGTAGGAATGACAGTAAATACTTTCAACTCCCTTTCGCTGAATCCACCACTAGTAATGTTCTCAGCCGATAAGACTAAGGGAAATGATATACCTTTTAAAGAGAGTAAGGGATTTGTGGTAAATTTTATCGATGATGAAAAGTTATTTAATATATTTGCTTTTAAGCCAATAAAGGAAAGATTTAGGGAGGTTAAGTTCATTGAAGGAATAAACGGTTCTCCAATTTTATTGGATAGTTATGCATATATTGAAGCTAAAAAATACGCTACTTATGATATAGGGGATCACAGCATAATAGTAGGTGAGGTAATTAATGGAAAGTTTATGAGAGATAACTTTGAACCCATAGTCTATTACAATAGGGGATATTATAAGTTACGTAAGTAATCTTTAATAAGTTTAATGAAGAACTAATTTACCTTTTGAGCTAAATAGTATTGATGATAAACGTTCTTCGCTTATCACACGTATGTATAAGGGTTACTGACTTAGACAAGGCTAAGTATTTTTATGTTGACCTACTAGGCCTAGTCGAGACTGAAAGGGATGGGGATTACATTTATTTAAGGGGAATAGAAGAGGGGCAACATCATAGTTTAATATTAAAAAAGGCCAATTCACCTGGCTTATCATATATAGGTTTTAGAGTAGCTAATGAAAAGGAGTTAGACAAAGCAGAAGAGGAATTAAAGCAATTAGGATTAAAAATTGTTAAGTTTAGGGAAAAGGCTGTAAATGAAGGGTTATTGTTCGAAACTCCTCAAGGAATACCAATTTTCCTTTACTATGATATGGAATACGTAGGTGATTTGAGATTAGCATTCGATAAGCATAGGGGAGTAAGCCCAGTTAGGTTAGCTCATGTTAATTATATTGTAAATGATTTAGAAAAGGAAACTGAATTTTTAAAGAATTATTTTGGATACTATGTAACTGAAACTTATTTAGATAAGAATGGGAATAAGAGTGTAATCTGGCTCACTAAACGTGGAGATTCTCACGAAATTGCAATAGCAAAAAGTAATAGAAATTATCCAGGATATCATCATCAGACATATTACGTACATGACGTGAAAGATATAATTAGAGCAGCAGATATAATGGCATCTGTAGGATTATGGGATAGCATTGAGAGAGGTCCAGGTAGACACGGAGCTACTGAAGGATATTATATTTATTTAAGAGATTTCGATAAGAATAGGATAGAATTCTTCACTAACGATTACGTAGTATTGGACCCAGATAAATGGAAACCAATAATTTGGACTTATGAGCAGTTTAGATATAGAAGTGATTTCTGGGGAAGACCAATCCCACAATCTTGGCTTGAAGAATGGGTTCCCGTGGAAGACATCTCCACGGGTAAATTAAAGTGGTGAGTCCTATGATAAGAAAGGGAATAGATTACATAAAAAGCATAAAGGAAAACCATCCAGTAGTTTTCTATGAAGGAGAGATGGTTAAGGACATAACAGAACATCCTGCATTCAAAATACCAATATCAACTGTAGCTAAATACTATGATCTTCATTGGGAGGAACAATATAAGGAATATTTAAGGGTTTATAATCCTGATGTGGGTGAAGAAACTAGTATAAGCTTTTTAAGGCCCAGAAATAAGAGGGATCTGGCTAAATTAAGGGACGGATTAATAAAAATATATGACTTCTATAGAGGGTTCTTTGGCAGAAGTCCAGACTACTTAAACGTATGGACAACGGTTTTTTACGCTCATGCTGAAGATTATTTTGGAAAGCACTTCGGCTCTAAAATGATGGAAAACGCAATAGAAATCTATAAAGAGGCTACTAGAAAAGACTTATTCTATACTCACGCTATTGTAGCTCCGATGTATGATAGATCAAGACCACCATCACAATGGGAAGATCCCTACATTCAAATAGGAATAGTTGAGGAAAGACCAGAGGGAGTAATAGTTAGGGGTGCAGCTATGATTTCCACTGCAGGTCCTTATGCTGAAATGTTATGGTACTTACCAAACATAAGGAGAGACTCAGATCTTAGATATGCAATATATTTCTCAATTCCTACTACTACTAAAGGAGTAAAGTTCTTAGCTAGGAGAGGATTTCAGCCTAGAGAAGGAGGGGAATTTGAATACCCAATTTCATCAAGGTTTGAAGAAAGTGATGCGATATTAGTTCTTGATAATGTATTAGTACCTTGGGATAGAATAATATTCTATAAAAAACCAGATTTAATAGAGGACTTAATGTGGCATACAGTAAATTTAAGGGGTTGGTTTAACTGGCACTTCGTAATCCAACACTATAGTAGATTAAAATTCTTAGCTGGACTAGCAATTTCAATAGCAGAAGCTGCAGGAATCAGCGGGTTCATAAACGTTCAAGAAAAAATAGGTGAAATATTAATTTATGTTGCGTTAAACGAGGCAGCTTTGTATGCCTCTGTAGAGAAAGCAGAAGAATTACCAAATATTACCAGACCAGATCCTTACATATCAATAGCTGCCAGTCACTTTAACATGAAAGCAGTGCCTAGAGCTAACGAAATTCTGAGATTAATTAGTGCAGGATCTTCTATACCGATTCCAGCAGGAATAAAAGACTTCGAAAATCCTGAGGAGAGAAAACTCTTAGACAAATACATGGCAATGAAAGGTCTTAATGCGTTAGAAAGAGTTAAATTATTTAACTTATTATGGGATGTTATAGGCTCAGAGTCTGGGATGAGATACGAACAGTATGATAGATTCAGTAGGGGAGATCCAACTATAAGATGGGCTCAGACTTATACTGAAGTATTCAGAGATAGAAAGCATGAATTCGTGAAGTTAGTTAGGGAGATCTTAGATCAGATGCCTAATCCTAAAGCGTAACATTTCCCATAATTTAAATATAGATCTTCTCCACATAAAACTAGTTCCCTAAAGTTAATTTAATTTTTTATTAAAAAGCGTTAAAAGGATTAAGTGAATGATCGGATTTTTCATATCTCACGGTTCACCTACGATATTGATAGAAGAAAATAAGTGGAAAGACTTGCTTAAAGAAATAGGAAAGGAGATTAAAGAGAAATATAATCCAGAAACGATTATAGTTTCTAGTCCTCATTTTATAAGCTGGACTGGAATACATTACATAGAAAAAACTGAGAAGCTCGAATGTATACAAGACTATTACGGCTTCCCGGAAGAGCTATATAAATATTGTTATGATGCTGAAAATGACGTTGAACTGGTTAAGGAGATAGTTAATTTATCAAATGGCATTATTAAAGAGGACGATAAGTGGGGATTAGATCACGGAGCGTGGATACCATTATATTATATGTTCCCTAAGGATAAGCCCAAAATTGTAACTATATCAATTACCGAAAACTCACCCGAAGACCATTATAAAGTAGGGGAAGTAATAAAAAAGGCTGTTGAAAAGTTAAACAGAAATGCTATATTCTTAGCAACAGGCTCTCCTACTCATAGACTAGATTTATTTTACTTTAAGATAAAGCCTAAGCCAAGCAAATTCGATATGATACTAATAGATCTTGTAAAAAACGGAAATTTTAACGATATTTTAAGGATTAGAGAATTATACCCTAAAGAGTACGAAGCTGCCATGCCAGAGGGAGATCTAAACACTTTATACATGCTTCTAGGCTACTTAAAGCCTAAGAAAGGCGAAATATTAGGATACGAAGTCCCTTGGGCTGGGGTTAGCATGGTAGCTATAAGTTTTTATGATTAAATATAACTATTAGCTATAATGAAATTCTGCCCAAAATGCAATTCAGTTATGAAGGCTAAAGGTAATAGGATGGTATGCATAAGATGCGGGTATGAAGAGGAAGGAGTAGGAAGAATACAGTTTAAGGAGAGGATAAGCCACGATAAGGATAGAACAATAGTCGCGGATGGGAAAGTAATAAATGGAAGGGTCGCAATTTCCCTATGTCCTAGATGTGGTTCAACTAGGGCTATATTATTAAAGAAGAGATTATATAAGTGTATGGTATGCAATCTAATATACACTATATGAGCTAAATTAGAAATGAAACTTACCTAAGCACATATCTAATATTTTCCTAATATTTGAAAAGTTATTACCTTAAACGTTAATACCGGTTTAGAATATCTATTTTTCGCTTCCAATTGTAGTACTATGATCAATAATAACCTTAAGAAATCTACTAATTCCAGTATAAGAGCAATAATTACTTCGATTATTCGCAATTAAGTATTAAAAGTTTCATTAAAAATCTAATTTGACTCTCAACTACTAATTTAAGATTAGTCTTATGGAAATTTTATCGAAAATCTTCTAACTTTAAATTTTAATTATTTAATAACGAAAATTATTTTTCCTATTTTTATAGGTTTAACTAATTTATATGAAATTGAAGATTGTGTACTAAAAATTAAACTTCTATCCTATTCGATTAGCTCGCAAAAACTGTGATTAAACCTTTATATTAATAAATATAAATAATGATGAATGAGATCTATCCTTTTAATTATCTTGTTACTAATTATCCTCACTAAGTCATTCTTATTAGGTAATTATGTAATCCACGTTAACATTAACGAAAATTATGATATGGTAAAGGAAGTGGAGAATTCAAGTATAGGAATAGGAATTCTATTAAATGTTCAAAATTTCACTGTTAAACCACAGTATTTTTCCCAATACGTTATTAACTCAACTTACTTATTAGTACCATATTACTTAGCTTATAATATGTCATTTTCAATAATTTATAATAATTATTATGCGAATATAACCATTACATCCGTTATGGAGAAGATAAACGTAAGTCCAATTTCCGTTAACTTTAATACACATACTGAAATTAAAAACATAAAATTAGATAATTACAAAATATTTATAATCGGAGGAGCCATGCTGGCTTCTATAATTGCCTATATATTACTTAAGAAGAGAGAAAATAAGAGTTATTAACGATAAGGCGGTTATTAGATATTTATCTGTAACACTTTTACGTAAATATTCGTTATTTTTAATTACTTCTTAATATGATCAAACAGGCTTAAAGGTTGTAATCTTAAAGTTTATGAACTTTTTCACTCTATCAGACAGTGTTGGCATAGCGTTAATATATAGATATTAACATTAGGGAGTTCTCTATAGAGTAAAACATGATTTAGCCCCTCAAATTCCTTTTAAATTTAAGAAAATTTGTAACTAAATGATAACACTTTCACAGGTACAGGCGATTTAAATATAGTATTAATTATCAGAAATTTGAAAAAGGAGAAAATAAGTGAATGCGTAGTTAAATACCTTTACCAGAGGAAATCTTAAACATATTAGATTTCCTAGTAGCTGCACTTCTTAGTTTTAGATTTCAATCTGCTTCAATTATCGAAAGGTTAAGAGTTAAAAGGTTATTTCTTGCTAACTTCTTTCTGCTCTACAATTATTTCCTCACTAATCTGCTTCAAACCTATTATTAAGAAACTCTTAGGGGGTAATTTAGAAGAGACATAACAGGATACTTCTAAAGGTTCCTTAGCTCTAATTATGCTCTCTTTTATGAGTTTTAAAGGAAGATCATACGACACTAATATTAAATACTTAGTACTATCAGGAATAAAGGATCTAAAGAACTTTTCATAACTAGAAATTATTCTAGCATTAACGAAATAAATAAAATTAATTTGCTCCCGATTTATAATCCTTAATAAATCCTCATCAACATAAGTTTCTAGTTCTTTAGGGCTTAACGATTTCATACAGTATATATTATGTATGAAGGCATTTATTAAGTTTATTATAAATTCTTCTACAGATTCATTTTTTATCTAACTTTTCCTCATATTACTTTATAAAAATCATTCAGTCTAAAGCGCAAACAATTTAAATAATTCATTTTAGATTAACAAAATTGTTGTCCACACTCGGAATCTGAGATAAAAACTTTACATATCCTCTATTTTGTATATAAGAAGTTAACTCGGAGGGATTTCTATAACTTTAAGGGGCCCATAGAGGACTTTGTTTATATTAAGGAGAGGGGAAATGTTAAGATGAGTGAGGTTCAATCAAAGACTCCTGGAATGGGCTTCAAAATTCATGAGGACAAGGAAAGAGAAACAAGCTAGTAAGAAAAGCATAAATACTAATGATCAAGAAACGCTTAGGGCTAAAAATAGGGAGGCAGAAGAACTAGCATTACTACTAAATCTCATGGTATTAAGGCTTAAATCTTAGAATGCTACATATATTCTAGGCCGCTGAAACCATTTTATCCCAGACCCTATTACTAAGGAAAAATCTTAAATTTAAAATTTAAGGCTAGTAAGCTATGGCTACAAGAAAATTAACATATCTCGGCCTTCTGATACTTATTGTTATTATAGCTTCGCTGGTTTGGATTAACATTTCATACATATCTTCATATATATTTCCGCCTAGTGTGAAAGAGATGAGAGAGAATTTTAGTGTAAGTATTACAACACCTAGCGTTTATGTAGATAGTGTTAAACCTCAATCTCTTTGTTTACGTTTTTACATTAAAGTTAACGTCCCTGGTTATTTAGGAAACATTTTTCTTGCCACGGGAGCAATTCCCTTAGGAGCAAACCCTTGTACTTATCTTCCACCATCGTTATCACCTACTCATATGCCATATGGTGCAGTAAAGCTTTTGAACGTAACAGTGTATGCTGAAAATGAAACCTTTAAGATCAGCGCTAGTATAGCAGTAGTCTCTAATGGTCATGGCGTTATACTAAGCCGAGGCTTTAATATAACAGAAATTCCTGTCGTATGGATCATGATACTTAAAGATCATCATATTTACAGATTGGGAGTAATAGAGTTTGTTAGAGTTGGAGAAGGTCTACTTTACTTACCTAAGATAGTAGAAAGATGTTAAAACAAATTTCATAAAATTTTATATTAAAATTTATATAATAATTAATTAAATTTTCATAGAAATAATAAAAATGAATATATGCAAATTATACAAGTTTTTCTTTCTGTTAACAATTAATTCAAATAGAACTAAACACCTAAATGGCAAACCAAGTAACTGGTGCTTTATGGACCAGTTCAATTTTCTTAGATGTTAAGCTCATCAATTTTCCTTAAATTCAAGCGTTGATTTAAAAGAAAGCTTAACGTAAGCCTTGATAAAAATTGAAGCAATCCATAAAGCAAGTAACTGGATAGTTTTTATATATTATATTTAGTGATATTAATCAATATAGAAGAAATAGAATAATATTTATTAATAAGTGAAGATCTTCTTTAATTTATCTCGATAAAGAATATAGATTAGATTACAAAAGAATGGTAAATTCATTAGGACTGGTAAAAGTTTTCAACTTTGTGTAAGTATAAATATTATAAAAAATGTTAATATTCGGTTAATAATTTTTATTAATAATAAGTTATTTAAGAATCTTATTGGAATAATATTTTATCTAATTTTTTAAAAAAGAATAGTTTGTAACTGAATATTGATGCTTTTGAAGCTGTTGATATTTTATTAATTCCATTATCTCCTTTATCTAAATATTTTCAAATTTATTAAGTTATCTTTTCTATTTTAATTGTACTTATAACTATATTTTATAAAGATATTCAAAGATATCCTTAAATATCATCTTGAGAATATAGAAACATGCAAAGGGTGATTGAAAAAGAAGTAAAAAAGAGAAGAGAAGAGGTTAAAATAATAGATATAACGACAATAGAGAGGTCGAGGGGCTTAGATTAGATGGAATGTAAAGAAATACTAACGTTAATATATCAAGGAAAATTAGAAAAAGACATAGCAGCCTATTATGACTGTTTTTTAAGCGTACAACATTTTTTAAGATTTAAATTAGCATTAGACCTAAGGATAAACTCAGTTATGGTTAATGAGTATCTGTTTTTAGACTTAGGATATAATAGGCCTTTTAGTTTTATTGCAGGAATAGATGATACGACTAAGAAAATTTTTGCAATTCCTGTGCGTTCATGTTATGTGAGAGATGAGGATGACGAGAAGGAAATTAGGGACTGTATGGGTTTTGATTATCACTATTATGAAAACTTCGAATATAAAGATAAGATATCAGTGAGGCTTCAAGGAGATTTAATAATGGATATAATAAAGGTCTTTAACAGTAAGGAAGAACTATTAGAGTATACAGACAAGAATAGGGAAAGTTACAGACAAATATGGGAGAACTTCATAAGAAGTCAATTAAATAACGATGAAGACGTTAAAAATGCTGAAATATTAATAGGGAGTTATCAAGAGTTAATGGAGTTCGTTTTAAGGATGGACGATGTAGAGGACATAAAAAGAGCTTTAAGAAACGTAAGACTTGTTGAGAAGAGTATTATCGATATGGCTAAAAAGTTTGAAATAAAACTTCACAACATATATGAGAGACCTTTTTCTTTTGAGAGACGTAGATATAAGTGTATAAGATTTATTGACGTTCAAGATTTTCAAAGGAAAATTATAGATAAAAAGATTACTTATTTAGAAGGGAAATTTAAGGATTACATATTAAATAGTTCATCAGATATGAAGATAAGAATAGGGCATTACACTACACCTCATGAGGTTTACTTAAGGGGTATTATAACTGAAATTGATAACGATAGAACAACTAATAATAGAAGAGCAGGTTTAATAATATTTGAACCCCAGAGAATTGTAATAGAACATCCAGAGCATGGTACTAATTACTTTTACATCCCTAAGCCTAGCTACGTTAAGTTAAGACTGATGCAAGACGCTAGATCTTTCGAACGTTTTTAAAAAACTTCATCTAATTTTACGGGTAATTTAGTAATCCTCCTCTTTAGAACGTCCTCTATTGCACTGGTTACAGCGGCAGCTGCAACCCCAACTGGTATTTCTCCTATGCCCTTAACCCCGTAAGGGGTAACTGGTGAAGGTGTGGGAACTATATTTACCTCTATTTCTGGTAAATCCGCTGCAGTTGGTAAACCATAATCTGCTAAACTTGTAGTTAGTAAATTGCCGTTATCATCATATACATATCCCTCATAAAGGGCTATAGAAATTCCAATCGCTGTGCCTCCCATTACTTGCTCCTTTACTAGATCCTCATCTATTGGATTTCCTGGGTCAATATATACTACGTGTTTTATTGGCTTTATTTTTCCATCCTCTATTTTAACCACTGCTAAATCGCACGCGAAGGGATATGCATTAAACCTATATTTTCCTTGAAGAGTGTACGTGAAGTCCACCTCCTCTCCTTCGAAACTCGTAATCCTTACCTTACCTCCATTTTCTCCTATAAAATACCCGTCCCTATACTCAATTACTTTATCATTAAGTAACACCTCAGCTTTCCTTCTTAACCTAGCCTTTAATTCCTCAACTGCACCCGCTACTGAACCGTATATAAATGAAGCCATCCTACTTCCTCCTGGGCCGAAGGATGATGGTAATTCCATATTATCTAATATTTCATAATTTACTTCATCTTGACTTATTCCCAAAAGTTTAGAGGCTAACATAATTGCAGTGTGTTCATTACCTTGTCCTTCTGGACCGAAGCCTAATCCCACTATTACCTTACCATTTTTAATCCTAATTTTGACCCTTTCACTCCCAGACGGAGTACTAGGGTCAGTTGAAAGCGCTAACCCTACTCCAGTATTCTTATCCCTCATCGAGAATATATCATTTCTAGATAATGCTAAATCTATTAAGCCTTTAGGATTGCCGGAATCATAATAGGCAAATCCAGAATCATAAGGAAAAGAGTCTATAGCGTTTATTTTCCTAATTTCAGCCCTACTTAAACCTAACTCATCTGCTACTGTATCCATCACTCTCTCTAATGCCCATGTATGTGGAGGAGTACCTGCACCTCTAAAAGCACCAGGCGGATTCTTATTAGTGGCAACTAAAGTAGCAGTATACCTTATATTTCTAATCTTATAAGGTCCAGTTAGAAAACCTAAAGGTTTAAATGGTTGTCCAGCATCTCTAGAAGCACCTATGTCCTCCCATATGTGGAAGTCTAATGCGTTAATTTTACCGTCTGATGAATAATACGCATATATTTTAAATTTCCTCTCAGGACCGCTACTGTTAGAAGCCATTAAGTGCTCAGTTCTAGTTTCTATCCACTTTATTGGTACTCTAAACTTTAAAGATGCGAAGCCTAGCACTACTAAATACCTAACTAACGAAAACTTAGCTCCAAAACTCCCGCCCTGTCTAGCATTCTTATGTATAACCTTAACACCTAAAGCTTTCTGAATCTCGTTAGATACTACGTTTCCTGCTTGTTGATTAGAAATTATCAACAGACCGTCATCCTTAGGAAAGACCTGTGCACCAAAAGTTTCTATTGGATTTCCAGAACTTCTGGACCAATATAAGTTAAGTTCAACATATTTTCCCTGGGGTTCAACTTTTCCGTATTCAAAAGTTTGCTCTCTTACTATGTTAGATTTCAGATCTTCAAATATTATGACCTTATTTTCTAATGCTTTTTCGATATTAGGAATTTGCTCTAAAGGTTCATAATCTACTCTTACTAGCTCAGCTAGATCCATAGCCTCATAGGGATCGTCAGCTAAAACTAAAGCTACAGGCTGACCAACGTAATTGGCTTTATTTATAGCCATTAGTGCTGTAGTTAAGCTAGCTCCTTCCCTCTCTCCAGCTTCTACTGATTTAGTTACTATATCTCTCCCTGTAAGGACTAAAGCGCCTCTTCTCTCAGCATCAGATGCGTCTATTTTTAGAATTCTAGCGTGGGGATATGGACTTCTCACGAATACTGCATGCTTTCCTTTAAATGGTATATCATCAACGTATTCGCCTTTGCCCAAAAGAGCGTCAATAACGTCAAGCCTTTTCATAAAAGATAGTTAATTAGTTAATGTAATAAAATTTGTGTTTTCCCTTACCATGAAATTTTTATGGTTTATGATAGATCATTACCATGTAGAGAATGTATTAGATACAATTTTTCTTTAATATAATATTTATAATTGTTATTTCATATGTTTGAAAAACTAGAAAAGTAATTAACTAATGATTTTCGATTATTTTCAATAATATATTTAATTATATTAAAAATAAATTTAACAATAACGAACTATACCTATAAGTCACTTATAAAATATTTTATAATGTATAGCTAGTAAAATATATTATGAATCCCTTAGAGCAAATAAGGAGGGAATTAGAGAGTTTAAATTATCAAGTAATGAATCATCCGATTTTAAAGGCTGCTGAAGAGGGAAAATTAAACAGAAACGTAATCAACTCTTTTGTCATTAACCAATGGTATATTGTAAATCACGATTTGAGATCATTAGCTATAGGTTTATCAAGAAGTAATACAATTGAAGAATTGGAAATATTTAAGTCCCTTTTAGATGGAGATTATAACGCTTTAATGGAGTTAATTAAACTAATGAGGGAGTTAAGGATTGAAATAATGGATCCACTTACGTATAATATTTCCCCACAAGCTGTAAGTTATACGCATTATCTATCGTGGCTTGCTAATTACGCTAAACCCTCCGAATTTCTCTTTGCCGGTATAGTAAACCTTCCAGTATGGGGATATGTAGTTACGAAATTCGGTGAATATTTAAGAAAAAATTACGGCATTAAAGAGTTAGGATTCTTCGAGATATTTAAAGGTCCATATACTGAATTAGAGAATAAAATAGTGAAATTAGTAGAGAACATTCCCATAGAGAGGCTGAGAACTATAAGCTTTACTATCCAATATTACGAAAAGGCGTTTTGGGACTCAATATACTCTCAGTAAATTAATAATAGTATTAATATAATAAATTTATAAATTGTTTGTCGAAGATATACTAAAATTTTTGACAAATATTAATTAATAGCATGATTATCTTTTTCCCTTCTTCAACTGATTAAGAAATTATTTTGTATCATGTTAGAAGCCCTTTTCCTCCCGAAATTTAGCATTCATAGAACTATTTTACTGCTTATCCTTTAATCTCGTTACTTATATTTTAATATCCAATTAGGAATAGCAGATATAATAATAAAGGTAATAGAACTAATATATAATATATCAGCTGTCTCTAACGTTTTTACGTAACTATTCGTTATTTTTAATTACTTCTAATCTCCTTAAGTAAGCTGAGGCTATAGTAATGATGAAGGTCGAACTCTATTTGGAATTAATAATTGGATCACATCATCTCAGAAATTTCTATGATGTTGTTCACTTTAATAGGCCAATCATAACCATATCTGTTAACTAATATTGTGGTTTTAACTATATTCTTAGCGGTTTCTAAATCATATTGAGGATATGCTGAGACATGAATTACATCTTTAGGATCTACGCCCATCATATTATAAGCTTTTATAAACGCATTTTCATCGGGCTTATAGTAGCCAGTATCCTCGGCAGTTATTATCCAATCGAAAAGATCTTCAATTCCATATAGAGTTATTTTTATTAACTTTCTTTCAGTATTAGAAATTATACCTAACTTAGCTATTTTCCTTAGCTTTCTTAATCCTAAAACAGTATCTGGGAATGGAGGTGATTTTGAAAAAGCGTAGATTAATCCTTCTCCCAGTTCTTCTGAATATTTTTCCTTTAATATTTTCTTAAGACACAATTTTAAGATTTCTGAATATTTTCTAAACTGCTTTAACTCATTAATTTCGCATTCAAAAAACTCCTTTGGATTAGCTTTAATGAAATTCATGTAAGACGTTATTGTATACTCCCAATCTACAAGTGTTCCGTATAGGTCAAAGGTTATTATCATAATATAAAAGAGTAATAATCTAGCTAAAAGATTTATTTTATTTTATGAATAACAAATCAACGATCTGTATTACACAGATCTGACTAATGTGTTTTATATAAAGAGGTCAGATTATATGGAAAAAGCTTAATATTTAACATTACTTTATATGACAAATGGCATTAGGCAAAACAATTCTAATAGCTGGGTTAGTAATTCTGATAGTAGGCGTAGCATTATTCTTTATAGGGGGATTTATGGGTGCATCAAGTTTTAAGCAATTAGAGGCAAACTTAGTATCGGCAACTCCTCTGACTCTAAGCTCAAATTCCTCTATAAGCTTAGGCACTCCCTCAAAACTAACTCTTTTAATATACAATACGAGCTTAGGCAAACCGTTAAAAATAGTGCAGAACATAAATGGTACTAATGCTTCCGTATCTCAACTCCCAGAAAATGGATACATAGCTGCTATACTATCACCTAAATATGAGGCTTTTATGATAAACAATTATAGCGTTCCAATAACTTTAAGATACACTATGAGCGGAGCAGTAGTCTCTTCTTTACTTAATGTTGCAATATATACTGGATTGGGATTCTTCTTAGGTATAGTTGGTTTAATCGTGATAATAGTCGGTGTAGTATTATATTTTAGGTCAAGGAAGAGGTAATTAAATTAAAACTAGTTAAGACGCCCTATTAAGCTAAGAAAGCTACGTTATATATTTTTAAGGGCTTATCTGTTTTATATAATCCACATATAATATTCACTGGTATTTCATTAACCAAATCTTTACTTTTTATTCTAGAATTTAAATTAAATCTAAATTTAAGTGATTTATGTTATATTTAAATATAAGTATACTTTGGGATTAGTTAATGCGTTAAGGGATGAGCTTACATTGTTTAGAGGTGACGAATTATTTAATCACTTTAGTCTTGTGTGAGAGAATATTGACAAGAATCTATTATATTATAATAATTAATTGAAAATTTAAATAATTACGCTATTATACACTCTCTTTTTAGCGCTTAATTTTTGTAACTTATTAACCATTCCATCCATTGCATAGTCTAATTGGAGTAATTTCTATTACTTTCTCTAAATTTTCTTTATGATAAATTTTCTTTATGATATTGTTTAAATTTATTTTATGTTTCTGACCTATATACAAAGGGCAAATTTTACACCTAGCTTTTTTACACATTTCTCTATCATAATCATATGACACATCAAATTGTTCCACATATAAATCCATTTGCCTTAAGATATCTCTATTTTCTTCATAAAATTTCCTTAACATAGCTCTATAATCACCTGAAACATCATCCAACATATCTTCTAACAAAGAATCTAGCCCTATATTTTCTATAAAATAAATGTTATGTATATCGCCTGGCAATTCTAATTGCTCTAAATATAATTTATTCCAATTTAATTTCGATAGGAATTCTTTACTATATGATCCTTTAAAAAAGTCCCTAACCCCAGCCCATACTCTTTTATGATAATAATTTTTACTTTTCTTCCATTCCAATTTTTCCTTTTTAAATAGCTCTTTATCGTATAAAATACTCATTACCTCATTTTCATCTTTTTTAAAATCATACGTAATAAGATATAGTGCATATGCTACGTTTCTTATTGGTTCTGTTTCATCAATACTATATACATATTTCATCAATTCCACAATATTTCTATTAAAATTATTTAATATTTTTAAAGTTCTCCATAGACTTTGAAGAGGATATTTCCAATTAGTCCTAGCTGGGATACATAGCTTGCTACAAATACAAAGTCTATCTAGTTGTCTATTATAAATCCTTTGTTTTATATTCTCAATTTCTAGTTTTTGGTCAATGTATAAATGTGTAATATACATCATTATAGCTAAACCCTTACCACTGTTTTCATCTTCCGTATCGGGCCATAATAATTCAGTTCTTTGCCTATAATCATATATGTAAGTTAACCAAAGGGATAAATAATAACTCTCTATATTCTGATTAGGATTTTCGTTAATTCTACAATATTTCCAGTGTCTATTAACTACTTCATATCCCTTATCTTCTTGCTGACTCCACTTAATATCATCAATATTTTTTAAGAATTGCCATAATTTAATAATATCTTTTTTCATAGGCTATCTATCTCTTATTAAGGTTAATAAATATAAATTAGAGAAGAAAGATTAAGTGTCAAAGTGGTGTAGTCACTAAGTTAATAGTAAATTAAATTTAAATAATATTTATAATCTATAAAAACGATTTTTGTATGCAATAATTTATAGCTTATTGCTTACGCTATTTCAATTTTCAATTAGTATTAGATCTACGAAAATTATCCAAGATTTTTGTGAATAGATATACTAACAAATAAAGATAATGATGAAATTATTAGGATTATTAAGATATATCTATAAAATAATCCTTCTATATATAATAATAATATACTGATTATATTTGATAGAAAATTTAGAATAGAAAATGTTGTAGCTATATATTCTTTTGAATTTTCTTGTATTTTACTCGTTATAAATATTGATAATATGGAGTTAAAGAATCCGTTAAGAAAAGAAAAAGCAAGAAAAATATATGTTAATAAAATAGAAAAATTAAAGTAATATAGTAGAAAAATTACTAAAGGATAAGTAGATAAAATAATCCAACTTAATAATACTGATTTTGAATTAAGAGAATTATTCTTAATTATTACAATACTACTAATTAACGATCCCGATCCTAATAGAGTATTTATCAAGGAGAATTTAGCTATAAAGCTAGTAGTTATCGGCAATCTCTCGGAAATGTTTATGATTGCTAAATTAACTATAGAACCAACGTTTGCAAGTAATATATAAAAAATAAATATTTTTATTAATTTTCTATTTTCTGAAATATTTCTTAAAATCGAGTTTAAATCACTTAAATTATGTGTTTTGGTATTATATATAAAAATTCTATCTATAATTAGCGAGAAAATAATGGAAGGTATTAGAGCGATGAGAGGAACTAAATCTTCAACTCTTAATAAAATTAAAGCAGAGAACGGACCAATAACCATCAATATCGAATACGATAGCTCATAGACTGAGTTAATTCTTTCCAAGTTGCTAGATACTTTAGGGACTAAAGAATATTTTAGTATATTATATAAAGTGAAATTAATTTCGAAGATTATTAAAATAATATATATAAAATAAAGATTATATAAAATATCATTATTTGATATTGGAAGAATAGTAATGATAAAAAATGTGAACAATATCAGCTTCATGATTTTATCGATACCTTTAATGTCTGCCATATAACTTAAAATAAAGCTTATAACTGTAGAAGCTATTAACCTTAAAATATAAAATAAAGCGAAATGAAGTATATTATTCGAACTTATATATATTAAATTCAATAAAAATATGAAAATATACCAGGTTATAATATTAGTCAGAAAATCTATGATAAAGATATAAATTGTTATTTTGTTATTATTTTTCATTATACTATACCTCGTTAAGGGATCTTTAAACCATCTGACTTCCTTATATAAAAAAACATATTAGTAAGATCTATAAATCTGACTGAGATGTAGGCCGTTTTGGGCTTAAAGCTCGATGAAGAACTTAGCCCACCTCCAATTCGAACCGGAAGTTGGGCTTGAAGCCCGAATAAGGATAAATTTGGAGGCTCCAGTTGCTGGAATAGACGTATTAAAAGATAAATTAACTGTACTATAATAAGCCGTTTAACGCTAGTGAGTAAAGCAGGTTTTATTACTTGCGTAAGTAGCGTGGACTACACTCGATTTTCAAGGAAAAGTTTTTATACCGGAAGCTCACCGCCCTGGAAGGGTTCCCCCCAGGGCGGATCATAGGTTTGTGGTTTACCGCCTTCATTTTCATCACTTCACAGCTAGTGGGAATTACCCACCCCGCTCCGTTCGTCCAGCGGTAGACCACGAGCTGGCCTTCAGCCCATTACCCCTATCCCTCACTGAGAGTTGCCCTCCACTCCCAGATCCTAGAGACTCAGCGATATGTAGAGCCCTTATCGGGCATCCCCTTACGGGGACACGTTTTATTACACTTTAAAACGTTTTAGAATTTAAATTTTTTACCCAGCCCTTGGAAGGGCGAAGCTTATCGTTCATTTTGTCAAGAAGAATGATTCGATTACAATCCGTAAAACTAGAATAGTAAAAATTTAATTTTAAATGTTAAATAGCAAACATGAACCTAGAAATAATTGAATTTGAGAGCGAAATCCTTAAGGATAATCCCTTAAAAGATCCCAGTAAAAGGAAGGTTGCACTTATATACCCAGATAAACCAGAAGAGAGACCAATAATATTATACTTAAGTGGATTTCTATCATCGTCTTTAGCCCAGTTGAACTATCAACCTTTAGGAGAAGACATGAAAACTAAAGTTGAGAGACTGACAAGTGAGGGTAAGCTTAACGGTCCGATTGTAGTTCTCCCAGACATGTTTACTAAGGTTGGAGGAAATCAGTATATAAATTCCTCAGCAGTAGGAATGTATGAGGATTTTTTAGTTAAAGAATTAATACCATATTTGAAAGATAAATTCAAAAGTGAAATGATAGGTGTGATTGGTCATTCATCTGGGGGATACGGTGCCTTATATTTAGGAATGAAATATCCTAATTTAGTTAAATCAATTGCGAGTCATTCGGGTGACGCTTATTTTGAATACGTTTATCTGCCAACATTTCCGAAAGCCATAGAACAGTTGAGGAAATTTAAGAGTCCTAAAGAATGGTTAAATAATTATTGGAGAAAGGAGAACAAGCATCATAAAGAGGATTTAATAACACTTAACGTTATAGGAATGTCAGCATTCTATTCGCCTAAAGGAGAGGATTTCGAATTACCCTTTGACTTAGAAACAGGTGAAATATTAGAGGACATTTGGAGAAAATGGTTGGAAAAAGATCCGGTCAGAATGATAGATAAGTACCATGATAATTTAAAGAAATTAAAACTAATTTTCGTCGATGTTGGAAGAAAGGACGAATTTAACATACAATATGGTACTAGAATATTACATAAGAAAATGGAAAAATACGGTATTGCTCATTACTATGAGGAATTCAATGATGGCCACACTGGAATCTCTTATAGATATGATATTTCTCTGAGTTTAATTGAAAAGAGTTTATCATACGGATAGTTATTCTTTTATTATCCCGTAATAGTTAGCCATTTCTCTAAAAGTTTCAATCCTAACGTCTTCTGGAATATATCCTAATTCTCTTTTAGCCTTATTAAAAGAGTATACTAATTGTCTTGATAGCACATCATAAGCCATGGTTAGGATTTCGTGTGCAGACTTGAATGGTTCCAGTAATTTTAAATTTAATGGAAACCACGCTTTAATTTCCCTATTTATAGCCTTAGATGCATCGTTAAATAAACCAGTTAAACTTGCTGGCTCTTTATCGGTTACATAAAAGTAATCGTTCTTTTTATAACCGCAAGCTAATTCAATAGCTTTAGAAGCGTTTAAAGTCGAAATCACGCTGAACATATTATCATTCTTTAAACCTATTCCATGCGATACAAGCCACATGAAAATTCTCCACATTAATATCCTACTATAAGGTCCGTAAATTATTGGGAATCTTAAGATAACGTAATTTGGAAAGGTGGAGATTAGCTTCTCTCCTTCACATTTAGTTTTCCCATGTAAGGTATTAGGGTTTAATCCATTACAATGAGGGTATTCTTCAATAATAGGTCTCTCTTTACTTTCAATATTTTCAGAAACTCCTATACTACTTATATAGATGAATTTCCCAGAATTTACTGAAAAGAATTTCCTACCTATTTCGTAGGGGAATTTAACTTGTAAGTATTCAAACTCTTTCGGATCCCTTGTCCACATAGCTCCAATGAAGTAAACTAAACAATCTACGCCTTTAAGATACTCGTCGTAAGAGAATATTATATTAGCTCCAATATCCTTTAATTTCTTAGCGTATTCGTTCATAGATCTTGCATATACAAATACCTCATGCCCCTTATTTATGGCATATCTTACGAAATTACTTCCAACAAATCCAGTACCGCCAAAAGTGAGAATCCTCACATATTTATATTAAAAGAAGTTTATTAAAAAGAATGATTAAAGAGTTTCTTAATCAATGATATGCATTACGTTTAGTTTTTTATATTAATACTCTATTATATCTTATGAAATTCTCGTTAAAGGAGATAAAGGAGTTATATAAGCCCAAATTAGTTCCCATAATTTGGAGAGATGACAGTAATACTCTATCCATATTAGACCAGTCGTTATTACCCTTTCAGAAAGTTTTTATAGATTTGAAAGATACGGAAAGCACAGCGTTGGCTATTAAAAATATGCAAGTCAGAGGGGCACCAGCCATTGGAATAACGGCAGCCTACGGTATGGTATTAAGTTTAACTAGTAAGAGACCTAGCACGATACAAGATGCAATAAAGGAGTTAAGTAGGGCTAAGCAAATATTGGATTCTGCGAGACCTACCGCAGTTAACTTAATTTGGGCGACTTCGAGAATGTTAAAATTAGCTGAAACTTACGTTGAAAATGGGAACGCTAAGAATGTAAATGAGTTAATCCAATTACTAAAAAGTGAGGCTAAAAAGATATTTGATGAGGAATATGAAGCGGAGTTGCAAATGGGATTATATGGCTTAGAGAAGATTAACGATAACGATACTATTTTAACACAGTGTAATGCTGGTGGTTTAGCTACTGGAACTGGTTTAGGAACAGCGTTAGCGCCGGTGAAGTTAGCTCATGCACTAGGTATAAACGTTTCAGTTATAGCGCCAGAAACTAGACCTTGGTTACAAGGAAGTAGGTTAACGGTTTACGAGCTTCTGGAAGAAGGTATAAAGGTCACCTTAATCACAGATACTGCAGTAGGACTGGTGATGTATAAAGGAATGGTAAACAGTGTAATGGTAGGTGCGGATAGAATATTAAGTGATGGACATGTATTTAATAAGATCGGTACTTTTAAAGAGGCCGTTATAGCTCACGAATTAGGAATCCCGTTTTACGTGCTTGCCCCAACTTCAAGCTTTGATTTAAAGAGTAATGTTAATGATGTTAAGATTGAGGAAAGAGATCCAAATGAGGTAAGAACTATTAGAGGAATACCAATCACCTTAGAAAACGTCAATGTATATAACCCAGTATTTGACGTAACCCCACCAAAATATATTACGGCGATAATTACGGAGAAGGGGATAATTTATCCACCGTTTTCTGAAAACGTGAAGAAGATAGTTAACAAATAATATTACATTTCCTATTCTTAACTTATCAGTTGAATTGTAAAATTTTTTGTTAATACTTATCGCAGATAAGAGTATGATGAAAAGGAATTTATATAATAGTGTAGAGTTTCTTCTTATGAGGGAAATTACTAAGCTCATACTAATTATCTTCGTCTTCGAGGTACTCTTATTTCTAGTAGCCTCTGCAATTCCTCAGAACAATCCGACTCTTGTTTCACAATTCAATAGTACTGAAAAACAAATTTTAAATGTATCATATTTTGGAAAAGTTATCCATATATATACTCATAATTTGATGGTGGCGATTTTAGACTTCATTCCAGCGATAGGTTTAGTAGTATTAGCAATAAGCATATATTCAACGGGCATGGTACTAAGTGCCTTCTCAAGCACTTTAAATGTATCTGGACTTTTAGCTGCAATAGGATTAATGACCCTACCTCATTCCTGGCTTGAACTCCCTTCATATGCAATAGCCTCAGGTAGCGGGCTTTACATTATAATTAGGCCTAAAGAATGGATAAGGGGATTACTAACTTTAATAATAGTTCCCATAGAGTTATTTTTGGCAGCTTTAGTAGAATCTGGAGAATTTTATGTTAGTAACCCGTACATGTTATGGCTATATGCAATTCCTGCCTTTGTCTTCTTGTATTTCTTCTACGAATTTTTACAGAAGACTGCAGATAAGTATATAGTCAGTAAGGTTAAAGTAACTCAACAACCAGTTTCTAACTATTTCCCTCAAACTCAGACCAATTTGGTTCAAAACCCATATGCGGACTATATTACTAAATACAATCAAAACTGGAATTTAGCCAGTTACTATGAAACGCAAGGCAATATAATGGAAGCTATGAGATACTATTGGGAAGCGTTATATTATTTAATAACAGCTGTTGGCTTAAAGTTAGGAATGCCTACATATTCTAAAGAAGACTACGACAATATTATAAGATCAGTAGGGTATAAGATAGGAAATCCTCAGCTATATGATATATATAATGAAGCCTTTAAGATTAGGGTAGAGAATAGAATTAATGATTTCTCACTCTTTAAGACATATATATCTGAATTAGCCAAATACCTTCACATGATATGAAGTTCTAATTTATGTATTATATAGTTTGATTTTAAAATGGCTCTTATTCAATAATATTTTCACTTATTACTTCTATACCCATTTTAGTTGCTAATTCGTAATATTTCTTCGGAATTGCAAAAGCTACCAAAAACGCTCTTACTTCCTTCTTAAATTTCTCTTCCAATAGTTTCCTTCTAATTAACACTTGTTCAATTCCAGAATAATCTGAGTAATTTTTAGCTAAAAATAAAAATATTTTTCCATTATCCTCGTAGTATATAACTGGTAAAATATAACCTATTGCAAGAACTCCTATATCATCAACTATATACTCCCTTTTTATCTTCCCCAGTTTTACTCCCTTTTCTTCTAATTTCGTTTTCAACATGTTTATTACTAAGTAATCTAACTCCTCCTCCTTCTTAGCCATGTCTTTAAGAAACTTTAAAACTTGATCCTCAAGGCTCATAATATATAGTACTCTTTATCTTTTATTTAAATATAATTTCATAAAATACGTTTGCATACACTTGCACACAAATGAATAAAAGAATACATATCATCTTTTTAAGTAAAAATTAAAATATTATCTTATGAAAACCCTTTTAGTTCCATTAACAACTTTTATGTTTCTTGATGTTATTACTACAGCAATAGGCTTGTCTAAGGGCTTAATTGAGTCTAATCCAGTAATAAACGCCCTTTACATCTCTTTGCCCTTTCCTCTATTTGTATTAGCATTTTTGCTAATTAAAATAGGAGCTTTAGGTATTGTTTATTTCTTATATAAATATACTAAATTAGATTTAATTTTAATTCTAGGGATAGGCCTTTCTTTGGTAGTCTTCATTAATAATATCCTTCTCCTCGCTTAACATTTTATTTACGTAACTTAGTAGTATATATACTGCTATTAAATTCATCATTAAGAACATAATAATTCCCAGATATTTTAGTTCTTGCTGGCTATATATTGTAGTATAAAAAGCTGGATTAATCATTAATATAGATGATAGTAATGTATCTCCTATCATCCATAACGCTAAAAGTAATACTTTAATGTTTCTACTTATTTCCCTTAAAGATAAACCTACCATAAAACCTCCAAAAAGAAGACTTATTTCTTCAATTGCTCTTATCCATAAAATTTTCACACCTAAATTAAAGAAATATGGATAATGCCAGATGAAAGCTATTATTATACCTATAACAAGAGATAGCGAAGTATTAATTTGCTTACTTTTATATAAATAATATGAAAATATTATGCCCGCAGAAAAAAGGGAGTAATGAGCTAACATATAAGGTATTGGATTAACGGACATATACTCCTCAGTAAATGGATTAATAGTAGCTATAATAAGAAAAATAAATAAAATCATTATAAAAAAAGAACTGTTCACTTTTTCACCTTATACGAATAAATGCAGATAGAATGTACTGAATACAACAACCCATATTGCATCTACAAAGTGCCAATAATATGTTGCAGCAACAGATCCACCGTAGGGAGTTACACCCTTAAATGCCCTTAATAATACAAAAGCCCAAACTACTAATCCCATGATTACGTGGAATCCGTGCAAACTTACCGTTGCGAAGAAGAACGCAGTAAAGGCTGATTGTTGTGGTGTAAAGTGTATAACGTGGGTAAACTCATAAACCTGACCCATCAAGAAAGTGAATCCCATAGCAGCCGTAAGTATACCTAAAGTCTTGAACATTTTCATGTTACCCTTCTTAAACTCCTCATAAGCTAAATGAGCTGGTATCGAACTTGATAACAGTATTGCAGTCATAATGGTAGGTAATGGGAAATACTCTACTCTAAGTGGAGGAACATTAGCATATGCTATTGGATTAGTAATTGGACTAGCTACAAACATATAACCTCCTATAAAGGATCCAAATAGACAGATCTCAGCAAGGATAAACCATAACACAGCAGTTCTTGCATCTCTCATTATTATTCTTCCTAGGGCGGGAGTTGTAACCATACCATTGTTCATAGACACGCTTGGAGAACCTCCGTCTAGATACATAGGTGGGGGTATTGATTTAAACCATTGATCGTAAGCCCAGTATATCCCAGTAGCCATAAATGCCGCAATTAAAACTAACCCTATAGGTATTAAGTTTATAAACATGAATGTAAAACCGATGGGAATAAATGATAACATTATTCCTAGTATACTATAATATGGGAATTTAACTCCATGAGGCTCTTCCTCTGAGGCTCCGTCGAGAGTTTTACCGAAACTTAAAGGTAATTTAACTGGTTTAATGTAAAAGTCTGCTAATCCTATTGCCATTGCGTTCCAAGGATCTATAGTATTTACTTCCTTCCCCCTTATCCAAGAATATAACAAATCTACGAAAGTCATAACTACACCTATCCCCATTAATATTGCTCCTACATCAATCATTTGCTGGAATGGTATATAGATTGGGGAAGGAACTGCGGCATATCTCCTCGGCATTCCTAAAACACCGTCAATAGTCATCCCTGTCGCTATTAAGAACGCTCCGGCTACTATTAAAATAGCTCCACTTTTCATTATATCTTCATGATACCATTTCCCACTAAAATATGGGAAGTAATATATTAATCCTGCTAATAGGGCTACTAATATTGCAAACACCATATAATGGAAGTGTCCTACTACTAGATAAGTTCCGTTAAATGCGTAATCTAATGGGACTAATGGGAAGAATACTCCGGTTATACCTCCTACTAAGAATAAAGCAATGAATGATATAACTAGTATTGCAGGTGCCCTATACCTTATCTCACCCCCATAGAGAGTAGCAGTCCAGTTAAACACCTTAACTCCTGAGGGGACTGCAATTGCCATTGTTGTAGCTGAAGCTACCATTTGGGCTATTGTATTATCTACTGCAGTAAACATATGGTGCATCCAAACCCCTAAGACGCTAAGGAAAGCTATTGCCATTGAAGATAAGGCTAGTGCCTTATATCCGTAAATTGGCCTCCCTACCATTCTAGGTAATATCTCTCCTACTAAGCCCATTGCGGGCAGCATTAATATATAAACTTCCGGATGTCCAAAGAACCAGAATAAATTTTGCCATAGTACTGGACTACCTCCTAATGAAGGATCAAAGAATGGTGTGTTCCATAATCTTTCTAGAAACGCGAAAACTAAACCCGCAGTTAAGGGAGGCATTGCTACTACTAGTAGTATTGCGGTTGCAAAAAATGACCATGTAAATAGTGACATCTTAAAATAAGGTACCTTCTTTAACTTAATTATAGTCATTAAGAAATTTATTCCAGTTAATGTCGATGAAATTCCGGAGAGCATTAATGCAATTTCTACCAAATTTACTCCTAAACCATAATTAACTGAGGTCTCAACAGAAAGTGGAGCATACATATACCAACCAGTATTTATTGGCCCGAACCAAGGAGCAATTAAAGTTAAGAATACTGCAGGCACTAAAATCCAGAATGATAAGGCGTTAATTCTGGGCCAATATAAATCGTGAGCACCTATCATCCTAGGGATTAAGTAATTTGCAAAACCCACAGATATGGGCATTACCATAAAGAAAATCATGAAAATTCCATGTAAAGTTACTGCGTTATAGTAATCTACAGCACTTAAACTTTGATAAGTTAATTGATATCTTATTAAAGCAGCGTTTATCGATCCTGCTATTAGTGAAATTATGCCCAATGTTATATACATCTGTCCAATATCGCTTGCATTAGTAGTGTATAATGCTACTTTTAAAACTCTTTTTATGTTCATCTCATAATAGTGTTAAAAATTTATATTTTTAAATCTTTCTATTAAAAGGCAATAAAGCTAAATAAATTAGAGATATTTAGCTTATTAAATAAAAAAAGGTATATTTCTTATCTACTTAATCTACATGATTGCATATGGAGTTGTAACATTTGAGGAAACAACTACAACTGCCCACATTCCACTTTCAGCATGCCCAAGAATTCCGCATACTAGCATGTAAACCCCTGGATTTAGAGGCCCCCATAATCCAGTAGCTACTTGCCCACTTGATATACCGATAGTTTCATAGTTGCTTGTAGTAGCACCTATAACATACAATATTTTCCCAAATTGAGCTACATCTGCATTATTTGGAGTTGCAGTACTGTTCTTAAGGAGAATTAAATTATGAGGAAGGGATTGTTCATTTGTGAATGTTACATACACACTCCATCCTGCTGGAATGTAAATTATTAATTGACCATTACTTGTTCCATTGAAGTTAAATGTAGGCCCTGAGGTTAATACGGCTATAGTCAAGAATACGGTCTTATTTGAAGAATCGTACTTTAAAGGTATTTGACTCGAAGTTGATGTTACAGATGTTGATGTTACAGATGAAGGAGCTGAAAGTATTTGATATTCATAATATGCGTACACTGAAACACCAACTGCTATTATTGCAACCAGTATACCTACTATTACGGGCAAAAATGAAGATTGAGCTTTCATAAGATTAGTTAGTGTATTTATGTTTATAAATTTATTACTGCATATAGGTTATGATTTCCATCATTTCATATTAACCAATATAAAACTAATTAATTAAGATAGGTATCAATTTAAAATCTTTTATTATGTAGTCAAAAATTAATCTATTAACTAATAACTAAAATTTCTATATTAGTTAAAATGGTTTTTATTATCGCGATAAATTTTCATTTTATTATATTTATATTAACCCCTCCCAAATCTTTAATTTCCTGAAAATCATTATCTAGTGTAACCAATAATTCATTATTGGCCTTAACTATTGCAGCTATTAAAATATCAGTATCACTTTTAATCTTACCATTACTCTTTAATCTTCTATAAATTTCTGAAGCTATTTCTACTGCTTCTATTGTCAAGGGATAAATTATAAATTCTTCAAATAACTCTTTCAACTTCTTATTTCTTCCTCTCATTATTTCATAAACATTAATAACTGTAGTAGAGATGCGATCATCATAGTTTTGCTCGATAAAGTTAAGTAGTTCCTTATTTCCTCTCATTATTTTAATGATAACGTTAGTATCAAGAACTACCAATGTCCAAATCCCTCATCTTAAAATTCTTCCTAAATTCCTCTACTTCCTTCTCAAGTTCTCGTGCTTCTTCCTCAGAGAGTATTCCAAAAATAGAGCGCAAAATTTCCTTTCTACCTTTTTTGTTCTCATAATAAAATTCTATTAAATCATTTATAACTTCACTAAAAGATTTATTGCCCTTCAGCTTAGATAGTTTCTCATATACTTCGTCAGAAATTGTTATTACCTTTGGCATATATGCATATATGCATGCATGCATTAAAACTTATCTATAAATACTCTCGATATATTATAGAAATTTTAAGATTAATATTTACCAGAGAATTTATACTAAAATTAATCATTTATATAAAACTGAAATTTTGCGGGAAAAATCAATAATTTTTATTGTAATTTTCCATAAAAATCTATCTATATTCTTCCTACTTCACAATAATAGGTCAAAATTTTTGATAAATATTATATTCTTTCTTAAAATTAAATATTATAAATTTAAAATACTTAATTATAAACATTTAAAAGATAAATTATCTATAACTCTTTGTTAATTAAAATAGTTATGAATTTACATTATTATAATTTACAAATAATATGGTTAATTTTTAATTATTATGTTTTTCTCCATAAAAAAACGAAATAGTTAATGTTGCTGTTAATACTCATTATCAAAATAAGTTATCATATCTATAATTCCTATAAATTAATTTAAATGTAAATTAGTTATGTTCATGTTAAAACTTAAATATCTCGTAAAGTTATATTAAATTGATGAACAGAAGGACATTCTTGAGACTATATTTAGTTGTAAGTGCTGCAATAGCAATAGCACCTTTAGTAAAGCCACTAGCTGATTATGTAGGTTATTTCTATAATGAATTAGGCACCATATCAAAGAAATATCTGGTAGTAAATAACAACGATGGCCTAGCTGGATTCCCAAAATATAAAATAGTAAATATTAAAGATTTTCAGCAACAAGTACAAAGTACTGGATGTCCAGTTTACTTCTTTGCATATCCCCTTACTAATGAACCGTGCTTTTTAGTAGATTTAGAAGCCTTATTAGGTAAACCTGTACCGCAAATAGAAAATCCATATTACGGTCAATTTGCAGGTCCCTTAGGTTCAATAAAGGTTATAAAGGGCGTAGGACCAAATAACTCAATTTACGGTTTCTCTGACGTATGTGTACACTTAGGTTGTCAATTACCAGCTCAAGTATTAGTAACTTCTCCTAACGACCCTGGACTAGATATCAGGGATTCTATTCTTCACTGTCCTTGTCACGGTTCTATGTATCTACTAGAAAAAGGTGGAATAGTAGTAGGTGGTCCAGCTCCGAGACCTTTACCTATGGTGATATTGGAATATGATGAGAGCACTGGAGATATATACGCTGTAGGTACTAACGCGCCATATTTCAGTGCTTCTATTCCCAGAACAACTCCAACAGACAATCTTCTTTATGATCCAAGATATGATTATAGTACTCCATCTAATCCCTCATGTAGTAAGGGTGGTTAGACATGACCAATGAGAAACAACAAGGCTTATTTGATAGATTCATGAGATGGTTAGACGAAAGGTTAGGAATTTATGGGCACACTTTAAGACCAGCACCTAGATATGCTTATTCTATAGATTATTGGCTGGGAGGACTAGTATTATCTGCATTTATTTTTGAGGTTATTACTGGGGCCCTAATAGCATTATATTATACTCCTAGCGATCCATATACTTCTACAACCTACTTAATAAGTAAGGTACCTTATGGAGCTTTACTTTTCAGTCTCCATAGCTGGGGAGCTTACGTCATGGTATTTCTATTGCTTGTGCATATGACAAGGAACTTTGTAGTAGGTGCTTATAGGCCTCCTAGGGAATTGATGTGGATAGTTGGGACAATTTTAGCTGGACTGACTTTAACAGAAGCTTATTTAGGTTATTCATTGCCTTATAATCTCATATCATGGGTGGCTACTACTACCGGACTAAATTTGTTCTCCTATATGCCGTTCCATCTGGGTTATTTAATTTCCCTAATGACTGTGGTAAATCCTAATCAACCTGGGATAATGTCTGGAGTGGATCCATTGGTTCAAAGGTTTTTCGTATTTCACTGGATAGTAGGAGGTTTAATATTATTGTTCATTGGTTTACATTTATATATATTTGAAAAACATGGCATTACCCCACCTGTTTCTCAAGTTAAGCCAGGTTATCCAGAGTTAATAGATGAATATCAGGATAAGATAAGATCTGATCCAAAGTGGGAAATTCAACCGCTAATGAGATCTATAGGTATGGTTGTAATGATAATGCTACTAACCTTCGGATTAATATTTTTTATAGCATCTGTAATTCCTTTCGATATTACAGTTAACGGAGGTATTCCTAAGTACATAATGCCTGCCTTTAACCCAGTTGAGGCAGCCCAAACTCCACCAGTTCCAGATTGGTATTTCTTATTCATATACTTCTTCTATAAATCAGTGAGCCCGTATAATGCATCCCTTATATTCTTAGGATGGATAAGTATAACAATCCTATTTCCGTTTATAGAGGAATACGTATTTAGGCATAAAGCACCTCACCCAGCCTTAAGACCAGCTTCTATTGCCTTAGGAACCGGATTTATAGTGAGCTTTATAGTAAATAGTGTTTGGGCTGGACTAACTCCAGGTAGAGATATAGGTCCTATAGGTGTTGAAGTCGATGGGATAATATTCGTATTATGCTTTACTATAATATGGCCTTTACTCAGATTTGTAGCACAACCAAGAGTTCTAGCTAAGATGGAGAGTTTTCCATTAACGGATGGCGGAGTAGTAATTGAGTATAAGAATAGAAGATTATTAAGTGGATTTATAGTATTAATACTTAATATTTTGATATTAACTGGATTAATATATTCATTATATAAAGTATACATATTGTCAATAAATCCAATTATTAACCAATTTATAATTGGTCAATTTTTAGGTTTTTCCATGATTTTATTCTCCATTTCAATTTTTATAAATATGGTGATAGAAAATGGAAAAAGCTAGAATATTTGAATTATCAACTATAATATTTGCAATAGTCATTTTGACAGTATTAGGAGTTTTTTCCGATATATATTTGAACTCAATCAATTCTGGAGCATATCTCACTGCTCACGCTAAACAAGACGCTATTCCTATTAAGGTTATAGCAATGCAGTATGCATGGGAATTCATATATCCTAACGGCACAGTCTCAATAGATAAATTAGTTTTAAAGGCAAATCAGACATATCTTCTTGAAATAACATCTAAGGACGTTATACATGCTTTTTACATACCACAACTTGGATTTAAATTTGAGGCAATACCAGGTTACGTATACGATTTTTACATAGTAATCAATAAGCCTGGAGTTTACGATATATGGTGTGCTGAATTTTGCGGTCCTGGTCACTACTTAATGAAAGGTACTTTAATAGTGGTGAGTTAGGATGAGCAATACCAAGAAGCTTACAGGGAAGGATTACGCGTGGTGGACTATAAGTGTATTAGCGCTCTTCGTACTTTTCCTATGGGTAGGCAATTTCGGCAATTTAGCCTATCTTACGCAAAGTCCTATTACAAATTATGTTGAAACATTATGGCATGTAACGTATATAGCTGCTGGTGGAGTTTTCGCTATATTTATGGGTAGTATAATATTCTTATCAGTTAGATTTAGGGCAGTAGAGGTAACTGAAGCTAAGCCTAAGAATGTGATTAACTATTATTATGCGGCATTGTTTATAGATCTCCTCGCGGTAATAGGTATAACTTACGAAATATTTACAATAGCCATATCGCAGTTCATTTTAGGCTTACTAGCTGCAGCAGATCTATTGCTTTTTGCATCTATTATTTACCTTGTTTATAAAATGTACTATCAAGAATAAACTAAAGTTAATATCTTTTTTCTTTTTACTTAACATAATTATTTTATTTAAATAAGAGTTATCAAGTGTAATCCACTCCACTTTTCGACAATCAAAGTTTTTAAACATTATAAAATTATGAAGTTATACTAATTTTAACGATTAAAGAGAAAAGCTTATTAAACAATTTTATCATATTATATTATTGAGTGAAAGGTGTGAGAGAAGGGAAAATTTTGGTTCCAATATTCGTAATAACGGTAGTCATATTATTAATTTTCACATCGGGAGTGCTAACAACTCAAAGCCCTTTTATCCCTACTACGTCAGTTAGTAATGTAATAGGAGGAAAATGGACTATTCAAAACTATTATACTGGAAATAGTACGTTAACTGAAATATTAACTAATACTAAAGGTGACGTATTGATAATAACTAAATACTCATTTAACTCTCCATTAGAAGCAAAGAACTTCTTCTACTCTAATGAATTAGGGACTTCACAAAGTTATGGAGGTTATCTAATCTCATATTACGTTCACGGTCTATCAGAATCAATATACGTCCTAAATGGTAATAATGTATTTTACATAAGTTATATTGCCACTGGTTCTACTACATTACCATCAATAGGTCAGCTAATAAACCTAATTAAGTAAAATAAAAATTTTAAATAGCTTTTGCCTATATCTTTATTTATGAAGTTATATTTTCTTTCCATAATCCCCATATCCATGGGCCTATTATTAGCTTATTTATTCCCCTATAATCAACTACTTCCCATAACTATATTTTGGATATTCTTGATCTATCTACTTTTTAGAACTATATTTAGAGGAGAGCTAAGCGCGATTAAAGAATTTAGAAGTAATGTAAAGTGGGGAATATTTTCCTCTTATATTGTTGTACATTACCTTTTATATAGTATAGCTATAGAGGCGTTATTAAGTTATCTCTATAAACCTTTAGTTTACCCCCAACCTTTTTCAATATCTGTTTTTACAACACCTTTCATAAATTCAAATTTAGTTAATTTGGGTTTGTCCTTACTATTTAACCCTACTATAACAGTATTTATTCCACCTAATCTGATTGTAGATTTATCGCTATATAGTATTTCCTTAGGACTATTAATTTCCATACTTGTTACTTCGAGTTTAGCTATAATTCTTTCCTTAAATAGGAAATTAAAATATATTACTTTAGTACCTTTAATAGGTTTAATTACGGGTGCAGGTTGCTGTATATCAATACCAGTTCTATTGGCTAACGCACTAGAATTAAGTAATTTAATATTCTTAACTACGCCAGCGTGGCAGATAATATTTATAGCCTATGTTTCCTTACCAATTTTAACCGTAATCTTCCTTAAACATTTATCCAATTCATTAATTAAGTTAAAAAACAAAATTAATTAAAAAATTAAGTTGGACACTCAGCAGCTAATGGACCAGCAGCTTCCAATATCGTGTTTTGAATCATCCTGGCAGCTTGTATTATTTGAGGGAACTGGTCTAAATGTAATAGAACATATTGCGGAGAGTAACCCTCAAGAATTGTGGGATTAACTATCGGCGTAGTAACTATGTAAGTGCCGTTAGGACCAGAAATTAATATTGCGAAGTTTAAATGAGGTGGTTTTACATATAGTGCTGAAGGTTTACCGTAGTTAATTACGGGGATTTGAGTTTCATATTGAATAATTAATTGAGCTACTTGAGGAGGTAATCCCATTTGTGCGTATTCCTCTTTAAGTATTTGCTCACCTACTGGAATTAACTGATTTTGCGGAATAGGAGTTCCATTATATGACGCGTTTAAATATTCATTATATACATACGCTACATAAAACTCCACTACTGAAGTGGATTTAAAGCCAGTAAATATCAGTCCAGGTATGTTAGCTGGGCTGTGATCTGGATCTGAATAATGTAATTCATAACTTAAATTACCGTAATTTTTAAGTACATCGTAAATAGCCCATGAAGCTGCTGCACCTACTGGACATCCGTACCATGATTGTACAACTACTATAATTTTCCCAGAAGGAGCTAGGTCTTCGTTACTTATTTTAATAAATCTTCCTGCTGGAATACCTTGAGCCATTGCTATTTTACTGAAGAATACCTCGTATGCGGCAATTCCAGCGATAATCACTATTACTGCTACTATAATGCCCAAGATTTTTTTATTCATTATAATAAGTTGATTATTGTTTAATATTAAATTTTTCCCCATATCTATGATTATGGAATCTTCCGTACCTTAAAATTAAGGTAAAGCCCTATAACTGCTAATCCATAAACGCTATGTGTTAGGTCAAGCTTTTTCATAGAAAGAAAGAAGAGTTATTTATTCCTTAGTATATTATTTTTTATATGATGTAATAGTGCGGGGGTGCCCGAGCTAGGTCAAAGGGGGCAGGCTCAGGCCCTGCTGGCGAAGGCCTGCACGGGTTCAAATCCCGTCCCCCGCATTTAAGAATTAGGCTGTCATTAATGGTTACATACCTCTATTATTTGAAGAATAAAAGGAAGTTCCTTCCTTTAATTTCCTTAAAAATACTTCAGTATTCATAAATACCGCATCAACTTCTCCTGGAAACATCTTTGTTATATCCATATATAATTGATTTGATACCTTTCTTGGATCTTTTGGTATTTCATCTCCAACCACTAATACATCATAGTCGCTATTCTCGGTAAAATCTCCCCTGGTCCTTGAGCCAAATAACATTATTAATTTCATTTTATTTCTCCCTTTACCCAATTAAGTATCTTTAAAGTGCAATTTATGCATTCCTCTGCATCTTTTTCAGTATAATATTCGTATTTAGCTAGAATGTATTAATGAACTAATGAAATCCTAATTTATTAGGGTAATATATTTTAATATTTAAAAGTAGATTCATAAATATATGGCCTTTACTTATGATAATCATCCAGAATTAGCTAGGTTAGGTATATTTATACAAAATATTGATGCTAGGTATAAACCATTAATGAGAATGGGAATTTCTATTGATGAAATGATATATATAGCTAGAAGACTTTATCCAATTCTAAAAGATAGTAAAAGAATTTTAGATTTAGCTTGTGGAAATTGCTTAATTACTCTTATTCTTTCTAAATTGATAAAGGGAGAATTTCATGCCATTGATGATTGGGCTATTATTCAAAAGAGTGATGTATTAGCTAACCTTCAACAAGATAAGGCAAATATTATTATAAATGACTTTAAGGATTTTACAATCCCTTATAACGATTCCTTTTTTGATTCTATTTATACTGTTATGTATTTATCAAACATAGGAAAAGAAAAAAGAATCATTTTAGCTAAAGAAATTAAAAGGGTTTTGGATAATAATGGTAGATTTGTTGTTGTGGATACTTTAGTTTTTAGGGGTAAAATAAAAAAGGCATTTGAGCAATTCTTCAGGCTGAGCTGGTATGGTGAAGAGAATGGATTTTCCTTTTTTGTTTGGACTAAATAAATCACTTAGGCAATTGTTTACGTAATAATAATATACCATCTAAGATACTTTTTATCTCCTCCCTTTCTCTTTCATTCGAAATTGTAATTTTACTTATAAGATTTGTTAAATTTTCTAATAATTCTTCCACTTTATCACATGATTCACAATCTATACATTTTTTACATTCTTGTGTGAGATTTACAGCTGTAGAGTAGATCTTTTTTATCTCAACTACACTCATCAAATATATAATATTGTAGTTGTAGTAATTAAACTTTTAATTTACAATCAAAAAAGACTTGTTGATGGATTATGCAATACTTAGCGTAATATTACTATTTACGTTATTGTTAGCTTATTTACTAGCCAGACTTAAAATTTCTCCAGTAATAGCATATCTTTTAGGTGGTTTGTTTGCATCCACATACCTAAATTTCGACTTTAATTCCTCTTACTTTAGTATTCTAAATTTCTTAGCATTAAACTTATTAGCCTTTGAAATAGGTACTTCATTTGATATTTCTAGAGCTAGAGAACTATTTAGAAGGGCGATTGGAATAGCCTTAGTTGAATTAGTATTAATATTATTATTATCCTATTATGCAGGACTATATTTATTACATTTAGATCCTTTTATATCTTTATTTTTAGTAATGGCTTCTATAGATACTAGTACTTCAATATTATATAAAATATTAGGACGAAAGACTAATAAGGAAGATAAGAATCTACTAATAGCTGTAGCATCAATAGAAGACATAGAAGTGTTCTTCCTATATTCCATTGTCGTAGCCTTAAACGGTTCCATAAATTTTGTGAGAATATTGTCTGTAATAGTTGAGGTAATATTAGCTGGGCTAATCGTCTATATTTTCGCTAAATATTTTATAACAGGATTATCAATCTTTACGCCTTTAAGTATAGAAGATGAAAGCATACTTATCTTGTTACCAATCGCATTAGTATTTATCTTTGAGTATATCTCACAAATAACTGAAATACCCACAACTTTAACAATGATATTAGCGGGCTTAGCTTTTTCCTCAATTAGCGGAAGTGAAAGAGTAATTAAGCTAACTGCACCAATTAGAGAGTTTGCTTTAATCTTCTTCTTCTTATCCGTAGGCAGTTATCTAAAAGTTACGGCTTCAATATTTACATTTATCTTAATTTCTCTTCTAGTATTAATTATAAAATACTTCTCATTTAGTATAGCTTCATGGCTAACTGGAACGACGTTTGTAAAGTCTTTTACTAATGGCTTTTATATGTTGCCGATAAGTGAATTCGGAATCATAGTTTCCTTAGAGGCTTTACAACAAGGAATTAACGTATCTGTAGTATATTACGTCTCAGTTGTAGTAGTTTTAATATCATCTATAATAGCTTCGATTATAGCTACTAGAGTATCAATATTTCAAAGGATTATAGGATTCGTATATTCTAATTCTTACTTTTTAAGGCAATTGGATTCTGCAATAGTTTGGCTAAATAGAAACATATCTAAAGATCTCTCCCCTCTATCAAAATCCCTAATTTTTAGGGGTTTTATCAAATTATTCCTATACTTACTATTACCTTATATTTTATTCCCTATTATTAACGACTTCGTAAAAGCCTTAGTTGATCCAATAGGCAATATCTTATTGGAATATAGTATATATGCTGGAGAAATAATAATAGCAATGTTTTTATTGATGATATTCCTATCTGAAGGAGCTAAACTTTATTTTACAATAAATAATGAAATTCTAATGAGGATAATAAAAATGAAAAGCAGATTATTCAAACAATTTTGGCTAGAGCTCATGGCTATCTCATCAACATTTTATATATTATCTATTTCATTAATATATATTATATTTGAAATTGTACCATTATTATATAATTTTCCGAGTAATATTTCATTAATACCAATTATATTAGGACTTTATTTAGCTTATAGAAGAAGAAACATAAAAGTTAATACAATTGCATTCAGTAGGTTAAATAGAAATGGAATTACTAATAAAAACATAGTTAAATCAAGTCTTAAAAGTATAAGAAAATTAAGGAAAAATAATTTTAGATATAGAATAGTAAAAATTCTTCTAGGAAAATAGTCTTAGAAATAAAATAAATATATTAAAATTAATATTATAATATAAAATATGTTACAAATTAAATTCTCTACAAAAAGTTTAAAGATTGTGTATAGTTTGTGCTTTTAAATGTATAATATCTTATAGATAAAAACACTTAATAAAATTTTAATTTATGACTAGTGTTTTTATATTTTCTAACCTAGCACAAGGAGAAATTAGAAGTTCATGAAACTCTATATATCTCCCTTTAAATCTATTAATTAGTATGCAATACACAATTCACGCAAAAACGCATAATAAGTGGGATAATACATTACCACCTATTATGAGCATCACGGATGGAGATATAATTACGGTAGAGACAAAAGAGGCCTCAGATGAACAAGTAACTCCTACATCTACTCCTCAAGATTTAGCTAAACTCGATTTTTCTAAGATTCACCCTTTAACTGGCCCTATAGAAATAAAGGGGGCTGAACCAGGAGATGCTATAGAGATTGAATTTTTAGAGTTCAAGCATAAAGGGTGGGGATGGACTGGAGTAATACCAGGATTCGGATTTCTAGCGGATGAGCAATATACTGCTCCAATTGATCTTCAAGGGCCTGCATTAAAGATATGGAAAGTTGATGAAAAATACGCTTATGCTAAATTTGGCGATTTAAATGTAAAAGTACCCATTAGCCCATTCCCTGGTGTAATAGGAACTGCTCTGCCTTATAGGGGCAAATTAAGTACAATACCCCCAAGAGAAAACGGAGGAAATATGGATATAAAACACCTTACAGTTGGAACTAAATTATATTTGCCAGTTTTCGTTAAGGGTGGTTTATTATCAATCGGTGATACTCACTTAGCTCAAGGAGATGGAGAAGTATGCGGTACGGCAATAGAGGCTCCTATGGAAGTTACAATGAAAATTAAACTATTAAAGAATATAGGATTAACTCAGCCTATATTTATTGCTAAAAAAGTTAAAGAAATAGAATTTAATGAGTACATAGCATATCCAGGAATTGATAGTAATTTATGGAACGCTGCTAAGAAAGCGATAAAGGGCATAATTTCAATTCTTGCTAAATACATGTCACCTGTTGAGGCATATATATTGGCTAGTGTAGCTGTAAATTTAAGAATTAGTGAAGTTGTAGATGTACCCAATTGGATAGTTACCGCATATTTACCAAAGGATATTTTTGAGACTGAAATAGAAATATTTTGATTTCTAATTTTTTATAAAAATAGATTCATTTGAAATTCTTTAATTTAGAATATGAAGTTCAAAAGCTGTATAACTAGTATGGCAATAATTTTGTTAATTTAGTATAAATCATATAATTAAAGATTTATGTTAAACTGAACGCGAGATTTGTCAGCAAGAAAGTGGATAGTATATTTTTCCTTAATTTTTTGAATATTTACGCATCTGATGAAAATGAATTTAGAAGTTTAAACTAAGTTTCAAATGAACGAAATTTTGTTGCTCACACTCGTTTAATTGACATATCTTAAAAATTAATTTTGTAAAATTTAAAATAAATATTAATTTATCTCATATAATGAAATTTATCTTTTTATTATCATATAATTATTTTTAATTTGTACTTTTGAAAATGTTTGTCAACGTCTAACTATTTTAAGAACAATTGGATATAAACTAGCTTATGAAAGTGGATGAGTTTGAGCGTATTATCAAAGATAAAACTAGGAGAGAAATTATTACATATTTATATCAAAAGGGAAAAGCCACATATACTGAAATTCTTACTGACTTAAATTTATCTACTGGAAAACTTAACTATCATTTAAAAATTTTGGAACCATTAATTAAGAAAGAGCAAAATTATTATATGCTAAACGATTTAGGTTTACAGGTAGCTCAGTTGTTATCCTCATTAGGATTAGCAGAAAATAATAAGCTGGAATCTAAGGAAATTCTCTCCTCCCTTTCTCCTTTCCTCTCTCTTTTATCATTATTTTTCCTCATGTTATCTACATATTCTGGTACATTATATCTAGCCTTATCAATAATCTTTATCGTTTTTTCAGCGTATCTTTCATTAGTTTATAAGAGTGAGAAATTAGGTTGGTTATTTGTATTTCTTGCAATACTTTTTCCATATTCACAGTTATTAATAATAGCTGACTATCAATACTATTTTCCAATAAGTATCATTTTCGGATTTTATAAATCTGGTATATTTTTCGGGTTATCAAGTTTAATTGTAAATTCAATATATTTTATTTTTGTGCTTCCAATATATCTCGATGAAATTACAAAATTCATAGTCACATTAATGGGAAATTTAATAGTTCCTATAATAGAAACAATAGCTGAAATCTATTCTACAATTACCATGAAGGTGTTGATTCACACTGGCGTAATGCCTTTAAGCTTCATATTAGTGTTAATATCCGGTATTATATCATATTATAGGGGATATCTAAATGATTATAGAATACTATTTTATAGTGTAATCATGTGTTCAGTAATATTATTAATATATATAATATTATAGATTTATTTGTAAATCTTAAATATATTATATTTGTATAACATAATTTTAAAACATAACTCACAAATATTTGACGATTATGAGGCTAGTGGAAAATATTTATATTTATAAACTCCGTATAAGAAGCATGAAGTATTATCAAATAGCCATCATAATTGTCGCTATCGTGATTATTATAGTAGGTATTATAATTTTTCAACATAATTTCACGTCACAACAAATTATAAGTAAAGTAGTATTTCCTACGCAGCAGCAAATATCTTCTACTTTAGGTCCAGATTGGAATGTGACTGGTCTATTTGAGGAAAATTATACTAACGCAGTTTATCAACAATATCCTGGAGCTATAACACTTTATCAAGAGTATGTTCAGAAAGATAATCAGACAGTAACTATTACAGTTTTATTGCTTAACTCATCCTCTTCACAATTAAAGGGAATTAAGGTAGGTAAATACTTAGTTATGGCAAATGTCACTGGAAACTCGTCTCCTATTAATTTAAACAGTGTAGAGAATTTAGAAGTAGAAACATTAAAGAGTGGGATGGGATTAACTCCAACTTTAAACCCACTCTTAATATCAGCAAATAAGAATATTACAATATTAGAATTCGGTAACGCTACTACTAGAAATTATACAATATATTTTGAGACTATTATGTATAATAACTCCTATATCTCAATAGATTTGGCTAAATCATCTAACATAACTAGCTTATTTAACACACTTCTATCCAGTGCTGGAAGGAACGTTGCGGTATCAACTATAGATAGTGCGAAGTATTTTAACTTAAGTTTTGTAAGCGTATATGGCTCAGTTTATTACACTGTTGGAATTAAGGGGAATTACTTAGTGTTTATACAAGCTCAGTCTCCTCAGTCCTTTAACTTCTTCATCCAGATGATCAATAAGGTTTCTCAATAATCGTGGGATTTTCTAATCTACCTATTTTTTCCACTTCTGCAACCATTAAAGCATTATTTATGGGCTTTAAGTAAAATTCTGAAACGTCTTCTGCATTAATATATCCAATACTTCCAGTGGTTATTATAGTGAATGGAGGTAGTGTAACAATTTTCGAAAGTTCTACTAGAATATCTTCTATACTAAAAATGAATTCCTCAGAAGATCCTTCTTGAATCAGCTTATTATTATAGAAACTCCTCATCATTAAGGAGTTTACATCCCCTATTTCATCTTCAGTAACTATATAAGGCCCTATAGGCGCAAATGTATCCCTAACTTTATTCCTAAAATGAGTTCCTCTAACGTACATCTTTTTAACCTTTCCGTCAATAGGATCCCTTCTGAAAGCATAATAACCATCTTCCTTAAGTCCTGGCGGATAGGTTATGTCATTAAAAACAGAGTATCCTAAAATGTAATCCTTTACTTCAGCCTTGCTTATACCTTTCATTTTCTTCTTTATTATAACAGCAATTTCCACTTCTGGTCTTATAGCGTCAGCTGGAGATAATATAGGCTGCTTATGGGCTATAGCTATTGTAGGTAATTTTAAAAAGAATTTAGGACTTCTAATCATTTCCTTAGCATCTTCCTTGCTTTCTACCCCTAACATTTTAGGAGTATTAACTAACGTGCATACGATAGCTGAAGGCGTTATCGGTATATCAAAAACAATCTCGTCCAACCTATAAGCCTCTCCTTTTTTCTCGCTATTGAAGTCCGAAATTTCATATACGTAATTTCCCTCAATTACACCAAATTTTTTAATATTTTTATAATAAAATGCCAAATATCTCGTCAAACTTTCTCATATTTAATATTAGATAAAAGGGCTAAAAGTCGAATATTAAACCAGTTTAACAATTTAGTACAGTACTCGTACCAGTTTTATGGAAAACTATTAAATTTTAAACTAATATATCCAAACGTGATAAAAGAAGATCTTCCTAAAATAACTGGTAAATCTATTTATATAGATGATATTAATCCTAAAAATGTTGTTTATCTTCACGTTGTTAGATCCCCAATAGCTAGGGGGATAATAAAAAGTATATCTAAACCCCAAAACGCACTATTAACCTTAACGTGGGATGACGTTAAAGCCTACATGCCAGTTAGGGCTGACCCCGAAACACTAAAACAATCTAAAATTGTTAAAATGCCCATATTGGCTGATGGGAGAGTTAACTTCGTCGGACAACCAGTTTTAGCATTTGTTGTAGAGGATAGGTATAAGACTGAGGACGTAGCAGAAGAAGTTTCAATAGATTACGAAGAACTTAAACCCATAATAGATATAGAGCAAGCAATGAATAGTGATGACGAAATACATCCAGGAATTAAGAGAAACATTTCAGTAGATATGTTATTGGAAGGAGGGGACTTATCAGCGAAGAGAAAGGCTGAAGTAATAATTAGCAGAAAAATAAACCAGACTAGAATTGTCTCGAATCCCATGGAGCCTAAGGGAATAATAGCCTACTGGGATGGAGAGTACTTAAACATTTACGGTTCATTCCAGTCAGCATTTAGAATTAAAAACGACATAAGAGAAGTATTAAATATTCCACCAGAGAAGATAAAAGTTTATTCTGCTTTCAATGTAGGAGGAGGTTTCGGAAATAAAGTTCCAGCCCATCCAGAATATGTTATAGCCGCAATAGCATCAATAAAATTGGGAAAACCCGTTAAATGGATTGAAACAAGATTTGAACATCTTAAGAACCCTACTATGGGCAGAGGAGTCTTATCTGAAGTTAAAATGTACGCTACAAGACAAGGAGAAATTCTTGGGATAGAAGGTTATATTGCAGATGATTTAGGAGCTTATAACTACACGATAAACCCAACAACTCCAGCATTTATAGCTAGATTATTAACTGGCCCTTATAGAATGAGATTCGCGTTCATAAGGGCTTATGGAGTATTTACGAATTTACCTCCTACTGGACCTTATAGAGGGGCAGGAAGACCAGAAGCCGCGTTAATACATGAAACGTTAGTTGAGGATCTAGCAGAGGAGTTAGGAATAGATCCTATAGAGATTAGAAGAAAGAACCTAATTGGAGATGAGGGATATATCACACCTTTGGGCGTTAAAATAGACCCAGCAGGTTATGAGGAGGTATTAAATGAAGCGGAAAAATATTATAGAAAAGCTAAGGGGATGTATAAAGATAAGGGTGTTGCTTTGGTAATCTTTACAGATATTGTCAGATTAAGCCCAGGTGAGGGGGCTAGGGTCAGAATAGAAAAGGGCAAAATAAAGATATATGTAGGTACTGGTCCTCATGGTCAAGCTCATGGAGATACATTTGCGAAAATAGCCTCTGAAATGCTTGGAATTCCTGAGGACTATATCGAGGTTATTACTAATAATACAGATGGGGTTAAAGAGGGAATAGGAAGTTTTGGATCTAGAAGTGCAACGATAGGAGGTTCGGCGGTAATTGAAGCATGTAAACAGCTACTAAATAAGATAAACTTACCCATAGAAAAAGCGTTAAGGGAATTAGATGGAGTTGAGGCTGAAGTGTTTTATAAGGCTGATGATATTTTCGCCCCAGGTGCTCACGTAGCAGTTGTTGACCTAGATAAGGAAACCGGCTTCGTTAAGGTTATAGACTATTATGCAGTAGATGACGTGGGTAAAGTTCTCAATAGAGAAGAAGTTGAGGGACAAATTGTTGGGGGAGTCCTACAAGGAGTTTCGCAAGTATTATGGGAGCAAGCCCCTTATGACGATAACGGTAATCCGTTATTCTCTTCAATAGCTGACTGTGGAGTTCCTACAGCCGTAGAGGCTAGTTATAAGGTTAAGGTGAATGAAGTAGAGTTTCCATCTAATTTACCAGTTAAGAGCAGAGGAGTAGGTGAGGCTGGGACTACTGGTGCATTGCCAGCAGTATTTTTAGCACTAGAAAAGATAGCTAAAAGAAAATTCTCAAAAACTCCAATACTTCCATGGGAAATTATATAGAAAAAGATTGTAACAAAAATATTTAACTTTTCTGCTTTACCACTCTTCTTCCTCTTCCTCGAAAAGATCTTCTTCTTCCCAATCTTCCTCTTCTTCCCATTCCTCTTCCTCGAAAATCATTATATGCACCATGTTAAGCTCTAATATAAGATTAAAATGTTTTTGGAACTAAATGATCTTAAAATATTAAATTCTTTTACAGAATGTACATCGGAATCTATTTTTACTGATTTTATGAATTAAATGATAAATCATGAATATTGATAAATGCTTTATCATATTTTAACCTATTTAAGTTAAATTTACATTACCAAATTATAGATATAAATTTGTAAAATAATTAACTGTAAATTGTGATTGCTTTCAAAGTAAAATAGCAATTCAACTATGGAATAGTTAAATAGCTTTTCTGAAGTATAATTAATTAAATGTGTAGGATGTTTGCGTACTTAGGTAGTTCACCACGTAAGGTAGAGGAGTTACTAGATTGTTTAAAGAAATCTGCTGAAAAAGACGTATATCTCAATAACTCAAGTCATCCAGACGGTTGGGGTTTTGTTCTCTTAACTAAGGATAAAATATTTCATTATAGAAGTGCAAATCCCATATTTAATGAAGAATTTCCAATTAATTTAAAATCTGAGGAGATGATGCTTATAGTTCACGCTAGGCAGGCTACTGACAAAAATCTAGTAGGCTCTCAGTTTTCTCACCCATACGTTGAATCAAATGAAAAGGCTATTTACTATTTCGCTCATAATGGTAGTGTTGATAAGGAGGCCTTATCAAAAATTCTTAACATTAATTCAGTGAGAATGGTAGATAGTGAGCTTGCACTAAAATATATCATAAACGGTGATATCTTTGGAAATATTCACTCACTGAAAAAATTTACAAAATCCTCTTTAAATATGTTCCTTTTAGAAATAGAAAGAAATGGCAATGCCAACCTATATTATATGAACTATTTTAATAGGAATTATTTACAATCTAAGAATATAAGTGACATTTATTATAAGATGTACATAGACAATGAGAATGGAATAGCAGTATACTCCTCGACAATAAATTATTACTGTAATAATAAGGGAAAGGAGGTAAATGAAGGGATTATTGAAAAAATAGGTGAAATGAAAATCAAATTAGGCTATAATAGATGACTACATAGCCAATAAGTAAGTAAAATTTGTATATAATAAAATATCTGTTTATTTATAGATATCACTTTTTGTAAAATTTTTTACAAATAAAGTTTCATAATCAAGTTTGTATTTATCAATATTGTGAATATAATTTTATATTATTATAACATCTAAATCATTAAAATGGAAACTCAATATAATCTTCTAGCTAAAGAAGAAAGATTTTAAAAAGTATAAACAATATAAACCTAATGCTAACTAAGAAACAACTAGCCCTAATTTCCATAGGAACTTCTCTAAGTTTTTGGGATATTTTCAATGTTCCTTATATTATTAAAGATGCCTCAACGCAATTGGGTTATGTGTCCTCTTCATTAATATTAACATCAGAAATGATAGGTTATTTTGTAGGTGGAGGAATTAACGGCTATATAGCGAGTAAATTTGGAAGGAAGTTAGGAATAATACTTTCCATGCTAATTATATTTATAGGTTCCTTACTTGGTTTTCTATCTCAAAATTATTTGCAGCTTATAATAGCTGAGTTCATAATAGGTTTCGGAATAGAAGGAGAGATAGCTGTAGTTCCATCCTATGTTTCAGAGATGAGTACCCCAAATTTTAGAGGCAGAGCAGTTGGATTTACAACACTTGGGGGATTTTTAATGAGTTTAATTGTAGGACCATTTGCCTTAATAATTCCAAATTGGAGATTTTTATTTTTACCCTCTCTATTAATTTCAGCTTTTGCTCTATTTTTCAGAATATTATTACCAGAATCTAACATTTGGATTAAAAAAAGGGAAGAAAAAATAGTTTGGGATAACACAGTTCTCATATTTCTAGCAATATGGGCTACTAGTTACTTCACTGGCTATTCCCTATTTAGTGCTCCGATTTTCTCCTTGCTTTCAGCTAAGGGTTTTTCTAATTCAGCCTACTATTTCACTTATATCCTTTACGGAGATCCAATTGGTGTTATATTAGCCTCTATATTAAATGATAAATTTGAAAGAAAGTATACATCATCTCTCTCTAATATTTTAAGCGGAATACTGATTTTTCTCATGCCATTAACTACTGGAATATCTTTTATTATTGTTGGATTCTTAGCTATGTTCTTTCAAGGCTTTAAGTTTCCTACTATGTATACTTATACTGCAGAAAATTTAGGAACTAAAATAAGATCTTTAGGTTACGGTATTGCAGATGGAATAGGGCATCTAGGAGGAGCTATAGGACCTGTAATATTCTCCTTCCTTTACGAGTATAGCGCACTAGCTTCATTTATAATGTTATTTATAATCTCATCAATATCTGGAATTCTAATATTATCATATGGAATGAAAACCAAAAATAAAAGCTTAGAAGAATTAAAAGGATAAACAAAATTTAACTCAATTTTTAAACTCTTCGACCATCATATTATAATTACCTCAGAAGTTCCCTTTTTCTAACTTCTGATTCTTATCATAATATAATAGAATAATTACATATTTGGATATAAATTATTTATACATAATTCGATGAATTAATGAAATTATTATATTAAAAACTGGAACCACTTAATAATGTTAATATACTTTCTAAGCTATAAGTTACTGCAATTCCTATGAAAAGCCATGTCCAGAATTTCACTTTAAAACCACCTAATAATGCAGCTGCAATTATGTTAATTCTTATCATTACGAAAACTAAAGAGGCTGAAGCAATAGTATTAAGTAGAGCGAGAAAGAGCTCATTTGTAATACCCAGGTAAAATATTGAAGCACCCAAACTTGTTGGCAAACCCGCAAATAGGGATAATAGTATTAATACTTTAAGGCTTAACCTAGACTTAGATAATAAGGCTGGTGAAGATATGGCTATACCCTCAGTAGCATTATGTACTGCGAAACCTATGGTGAATGCCCAGGCTGAGGCTAATGATCCTGAAAGTAAAGCTGCTGCAATAGCAAAACCTTCTCCAATGTTATGAATACCTAATGCACTTGCAACCATAAGAGGTACTTTTGTGTTCTCTTCTTTAGAATTTTTCTCTAATAAGCTTAAAATAATCCAAGTACCTAATAACCCTATTGAGGTAAGACATAATCCAATTAGAAACTCAACATAATCCTTAGATGTCAGAAAATTCGTAATTATTTCCTCTGCTTCAGATCCAGTATCTAACGCTAAATATGAGAGTATTCCACCAGTAAAGGCACCTAAGTATCCCATAATTTTCTTATTAATATTAATTATGGATAGAGAGCCGATAGATACTGTAGAGCCTGCTATAAGTCCTAGGATTATTGGAAAGTAATTCATTTCTTTTCGCCTTGTCGTAATTGTATAAACCAACTTATAAAGTTGCTTTATGAAAAAATATGTTCAGTTAATAAATTATAAATATTAGCTAATTTTATACTTATTAACTTAAATTTTAAAATATATAATATAAAAATATACGTATTTTTCATACCTATAATATTATGAAGTAGTATCCTACTTTTATGAAATATATTTCTCACTTAATTTTAAAACTGAAAGAACGAATTAACTTATGTGCAGCTAGAAATATTCCTACTAATAATTAGTTTAGCCTTAATTCATGCAGCAGAACCAGATCATATTGTAACGTTAAGAATGGTTAGGGGAATAAGGAAATATATAATCTTCGGAGTATCTCATGGGGTGGGATTCGCTATAGTTGCGATACCTTTAATACTTGTATTTTCTTATTCTTATCTCTTAGAACTAGCAGGGGATATACTTGGAATAGGATTTGCTATAGTTCTTTTAACTTCTGAATTATTAAATAAAGAAATTGAGATAGCCCCTAGAGGCTCTGGAATAGCACAAGGAGCCTTAGCAATAACCCCTTCAAAAATATTGGTAGCTATTATAGCTGCCCAAGCTGGTTTAATTTTAGGCTTATGGTACATAACACTTTTCATTATTATCTCATCATCTGCACTAATCTTAGTAGGAATTGCAGTAAATAGAGTTCCAAAAAATATTAGTAAAGTTTTCAATATTATAATATCTTTTGTAACAATTATATATTTATTAATTCAGATTTTCAGTATATAAAGTTTTGTGTTACTGTAGAATATGACTTAAATACAAGTAAGATTTTATTATCGATGTGAAGGAAAAAGTAATATTATTTTTAGGTGGAGTGGCTTTTGGTACCGCTGCTATATTCGTGAAACTCTGTACCATAACTCCTCCATTAATAACTTTCCTAAGATTCATATTAGCTGGGATTATACTATTTCCCTTTAGGAAAAATACTAAAATTAGATTAAAGACATTAATTTTTCCGTCTCTCTTCTTATCCCTTCATATGTTATTTTTCATAAGTAGTGTATTCTTGACTACAATTGCTGCTTCCACGATATTAGTTTCGACAAGTCCTATTTTTGCAATGATATTAAGGAGAAGGATTGACATGTTTATTATTATAGCTATCCTAGGTATTATAGTAATGAATTATCCTATTAATTTCGGTCATTTAGTAGGCAATATATTTGCTTTGCTTTCGGCTATTTCATTTGCCTCATATACGTTTTTCTTATCAAAAATAAATTACGATTTCATATCAACGGCACCAGTTATTTACTTGATGTCGTCAATTTTTATGATACCCATATTACCGCTTTATGGAATTGGAAAGTTCAATTTAACTACTTTACTAGGAATAATGGGCTTAGTACTCGTGCCTACTTTAATTGGTCACGGATCCATTATATATACTGCTAATAAACTCCCCATTAGTCTTGTTACTTCTTCTGAATTAATAGAACCTATAATAGCTACAATTTTAGCTATATTCATCTTTAACCAAATTCCTACTCTTCAAGAAATATTAGGAGGTTCTATAACATTAATATCGATATATATATCATTTTCTCAAATTTCCAAGTAAAATTGCTTAATTGAATTAAAAATTAATAAGGTAGCATCAATCATATCATTCTCTTCACTATCATCGGATGAGGAATTTATAGGAGATATAAATTTAAGATAAAGTCTAATATTGTCTAAAACTTCTTGAGGAGACATATTGTAGTAACTTTTACCTGATATATAAGCAGTTACTTCTATTTCTTTATTATCTATTGTAATATTAGCAGAGGTATGATTTAAATTAAGTGAAACTACCTGTCCGTCTTCAAAATATAAGATTATATAAAGTTGAGCAAACGTGTTATTATTGGGGCTAATACCTATTAAATATATTCCGCGTTCTCTCACGTGAATTTTAAATTTCGCTTTAAAAGAAAATGAATATGTAACATTACTCTCTGTTGAAGTAGTACTTATTGAAGTAGTAGATGCTGAAGTAGCTGTGTGCGTAACAGTAGATGTCGTATTAGAAGTTATCAATTCCAAACCAGAAATATTTACTGGAACCTGACTTATCGGTTGACTAGGTCTATGTAATGCATAATATAGTTCTATACCTAATACTATGTTTACAATTAATGTAATTAATACTAAACT
>Ga0208314_100036_pt1 | contig 64573 bp, 64 predicted proteins | sample OSPB_Mat_host_9__FD_187144 | JGI IMG/M metagenome (GOLD analysis project Ga0208314, IMG submission 187144) | Extremophilic microbial mat communities from Yellowstone National Park, USA - OSPB_Mat_host_9_15 (SPAdes) (version 3) | ecosystem: Environmental > Aquatic > Thermal springs > Hot (42-90C)...
AGTCGAGGGCGTATGGCGTGTCCCCACAGACCGTGAGGAATTACGTGGAGGAGCAAGGGGTGGAAGTTATTGAGAAACTCTTGGAAAGCGCCAGGAAGATATCCTTGAAGGTACTGAAGGGAGTCAAGGAGATAGACCTCTCAATAGACTGGACGACCAAGACCTGGTACGGGAGACCAGTGGAGGGGCTCGGGAGTTCGGAGGAGGGAAACTCTTGGAACTACGCAACTGCGACGACTAAGTTTAACGGGAAAGTGCTCCTACTGGCCTTCGTCACTCAAGTCAAGGGGATGACTAAGGATGAGGTCGTGAAGGCCCTCGTGGAGCAAGTCGTCGCGATGGGGTTCAAGGTAAGGTTGATGACTCTCGACGCTGGTTTCTACACGATTGACGTGCTCAACTTCGTTTCGCAGTTCAAGTACGTAATCGGAGTTCCTGTTGGGGACGTGAAGGTCTACCAGGAGTTTGACGGCGAGTACGAGACTAACAGTAAGAGGCACAGGAGGGACGAGCAGGTCAAGTTCAGGCTCCTCGTGTACAGCAAGGAGAAGGTTAAGAGAAAGAGGAAGACTCTCGTTTACTTCGCTAGGGCTACGAACCTCGACCTACCGAAGGGGGAGGTGTTGAAGTTGTACAACAAGGTGAGGGGTCCCATAGAGACCTCTCACCGGAACATCAAGGCTTTTCTCCCATTCACCAGTTCCACCAAGTTCGTCTTCCGCACGTTGATCTTCGTGCTGGCCGTGGCCTTCTACTCCCTGTACACCGTGTTCAAGGGGGAGGTGAGGAGGGAGCAGTTCAGGATACTCCTAATACTCTTGTTTTCTGATGATTTATTCTATCTAAAAGATTTTCTATTTAAATCAATAGAACCGCTTATTAATAATATAGATTTATTTTCAAGGAGGTGATTTTGGGTCTACCGTTTTAGGGCGGTAGAGGAAGTCAGTTTTTCCATTATCTATATATTATCTGAAACAAATTTTCAGGAAAAGCTTAATATATATGAAACAATATTTATTATGATGCTTAATGATAGATCCTGTATGCGGTATGGAAGTAACCAAGGACTCTAAGTATAAGCATCTATATAAGGGAACAGTGTATTATTTTTGCTCCAATTCCTGCAAGATGAAATTTGAAAGGGATCCTGAGAAGTACTTAAGGGAAGGACCAAAAGGTATGGATTAAAATGGCAGAAGATGTCAGATCAATTATCAGCAAGGAGATTACGTTTAAAGTAATTGGAATGCACTGTGCCTCTTGCGTCCTAACAGTTAAGAAAGCTATTGAAAGTGTGGATGGGGTAAAAGAAGCAAAAGTTAATTTAGCTACAAATGAAGCCTCAGTTAGATTAGGAGAGCGACAATTGGATTACAAAAAATTGCTTGAAGCGGTGAGAAAGGTAGGATATGACATATATAAAGAGGATGTAGTTTTCACGCTGAAATCAATTGAGGTTGGAGATGAAAAGGAAGTAATTAATATACTGAGGCGTAATGGGGTTTTCTCAATAAGGGTAAATCCTATACTTAAGCAGATAATAGTTACAATAAATCCTCTCGAGACAAGTGAAAGGGAATTAAGGGAGTTATTAAGGGAAAATGGATTTGAAGTAGTTTCAAGTTCAAAAGAGGTAGGAGATGTAGAGAGGAAAGTGCTAGAGGTTGATATCAAGGATTTTAGAAAGAGATTGTTTTTATCCATCCCTCTGAGCTTAATAATATTGTCCTTAATGGCTCTGCACATCCAAGGTATTTTATCAACTGCATTATATAACATTTCATCTCTTATTTTTGCGACTCCAATACAATTCTATTCTGGTTCTAGGTTTCTTAGAGGTGCATTAAGGGCTATGAGGAACAGGAATGCAAATATGGATACTCTAATTGCACTTGGGACTATGAGTACCTACCTATTCAGCTTTTTAATTGTTATTGGTTTAATAAGTGGAGAAACGTATTTTGACTCTAGTGCATTAATAATCACAGCTGTTCTTCTTGGTAGGTATTTAGAGGCTAAGGCTAGGTTAAGTGTATTGGGATTGATAAAGAGTTTGGAGAAAGTAATCCCAGAAAAATGTGTGAAAATTGACCAAGGGGAGGAGGTGGAGGTCAACTCGTGGGATCTGAGAACTGGGGACAAGGTTTTAGTGAAACAAGGTTACAAGGTTCCCTGCGATGGTATTGTAGATGAAGGTTACGGGATATTAGATGAGTCAATAATAACTGGAGAGTCAAAACCTGTTGAGAAAAAGGCTGGAGAAGTTGCTATAGCAGGAAGCATATTGCTTAGCGGTTACTTAGTAGTGAGAGCTACAAGGATTGGGAAGGATACTTTGATAAACCAGATAATGAGAGAAGTTAAGATAGGACAGAGCATGAAACTGCCAATACAATCTCTAATAGATAGAATTTCTGGGATGTTTTCCTGGTTTGTAATAATTGTAGCATTATTAACATTTCTCTTGTGGTTTGCCATTAGCTCAAATACAACTGCATCTATAATACACATGGCTTCGGTATTAGTCATTTCATGTCCTTGTGCACTAGGATTGGCCTCTCCTTTGAGCATCGTGATAGGGTTAGGTAAAAGTGCTGAAATGGGGATAATAATAAGGAGGCCAGAGGTAATAGAGAAGATTAATAAGGCCTCTATCTTTGCATTTGACAAAACAGGGACAATAACTAGAGGAAAACCAGAGGTTATTTCAGTCTTCGGTGAAAAAACTCTAGAGTTAGCCTCAATAGCAGAGGTCAACGTGGATCACCCTTATTCCAAGGCAATAGTGGAGCAAGCTAAGATTAGGGGAATTAAATTGCTCAAACCTACTTCATTTGATTACATTCAAGGAGCTGGAGTTATTGCGTATTTGGATGATAAAACAATTGGGGTGGGCAATGAGAAAATAGTTCAAGGGTTAATGGGAAATATTAATAGCGATTTAGAGGAGATCTCGAAGAAGGAAAGGGAGAAAGGAAATACAGTCATTTATGTAGTTGAAAATAACAATGTTATTGGTCTCATAACCATAGGGGACAAAATAAAGGAAGAGGCTAGAGAAATAATAAGTTACTTGAAGTTAAATGGGAAAAGAGTGATAATGCTGACAGGGGATAATGAGCTAACCGCTAGGGCAGTAGCAAAGGAAGTAGGGATAGACGAAGTTTACTCCAGTTTAAGTCCTGAAGGTAAAGCAGAAATAATAAATGAAATGAAGAAGAAAGGGATGACGGTAATGATGGGTGATGGAATAAATGATTCTATAGCTTTGTCTAGTGCAGATATTGGAATAGCTATGGGCAGGGGGTCAGAAATAGCCAAGCAGTCCGGAGACGTAATATTATTAAGGGACAATTTGTATCAATTAATAGAGCTTATAAAGATCTCCAAGAAGATCTTGAATAACATAAAGTTCAATCTGCTATATGCATTCGGTTACAATGTAATATTAATTCCTGTAGCAGCAGGAATTTTTGGTTTCACGTTAAGACCTGAGATTGCAGGCATTGCAATGGCCTTGAGTAGCCTCTCGGTAACTTTAAACGCATTAAGGCTTAAGAACACGAGAATGAGGAAAGGTGTAAGCGCTGAACAATGATGATCAGGCTGAGCCCTGAAGGGTTTGAATTAGAAAGGAAGTCCCTAATATTATGAAGTATATAGAAAAAGAGATAAGGGAAATAACTGAATACAGCTTTATTATAAGCCCAACTCTTCTATTCAAGCTAACTCCCTTATTTATGAGTATAGGGAAAGACACTATCCATATTGTTATCCCAGAAAAAAGGCCTAGCACAGCCAATGGACCGAAAACGGAAATAAAGGAAAGGCCGGCACTTAACCACCAAAATATTTGAAATGGGTTTACTATCCCCGAAGACAACCCCAAGAGGTAATTACCCTTCCCTTTAACCTTCCCTTCTTCCTGGTTCTTGCTCCTAATAATTCCATAAGATATGTAAATCATCAAGGCTGAACCTGTGAAATAAAATGGGAAAAGAGGTAAGCCCTTTATGTGATTATATAACGTTAAGGTTATCAGCATTAAAATTAGATCCGCGCTCATTGCACCTGCGCCCACTAAAGTCCCTTCTCTATTTGATTTCATGGATTTAGATACTATTATTGAGTTAATTGGTCCAGGTGGTACTGCCAATGAAAGGCCATAAATTAAACCCAGAATATAATAGTATATAATTCCTGGAAATAAAATATATAAAATTAATAATGTAATAAAAGGTATTGAAATAATAGAAAGCATTACACCTTTCAATGCCCTTTACCTTATTACAATAACGCTTACAGGTGAGTTTATTACCACTGAAAGCGCTGTAGAGCCCATTGTGATTTCCCTGCTTAAACTCGTTCCCCTAGCATTAATTATTATCATATCATATCCACCCTCTTCTACCTCCCTCAGGATTTCGTTTGGAACACTTGTTTCTTCTAGATTAACACTTATTATCTTATAGCTAATCCCTTCTAAATCCTTTACAGACGAAAGCAATTCCTTCATGTACTTCTCCTCTTCTTCCCTATTTTCCTTATCACTTATAACCCTCAATATAGTCACTTTACTTCCATATCTCCTCGAGAAGTCTTCAGCTAGCTGTATTGCCCTCAAGCTACCCTTGGATTTATCTATGGGAACGAGAATTTTCCTTATCCAGAAGCTTACCTCATAGCTTGGTTCCTTGCTCACTTCTTACCACCATAAAACTTAACGTAAGAGAGGTGTAGGCTCTCCAATGCAGGTAATTTTTCTCCAGCTAGGAATAGTAATAAGGCACCTCCTCCAGTAGAGACATGTATCCTAGATTTAGGCAAATCCTCATCCTTCATTCCTATAGCGCTTATAGTATGCCCTCCCCCAATTATCACGTGAGCTCCGCTTTCTATTGAGGCCTTTATCAATGCCTCTGTTCCCTTCCTGAACCTCTCGTCTTCAACTACTCCCATAGGACCTCTAAAAACGATTAACTTTGACTCCTTTATGAATTCTAGGTACATATTTATTGTTGACTCCCCTATATCCCTAATTAATCCCTTTACCCTAGAGGAAGCAAACTCCTTTACTTCGTTCTTCTCATCTATTGCCTTGAAGTCCACTGGAATCTCTATTGGGGCTCCAAGCATTAATATTTTCCTAACCCTTGGAATCAAGGAAAGCAAACCAAGCTCCTCAAGCAGCTTGAGGTTTTCCTTCCCTATATCTAAACCTTTAGCTGCGGCTATTAAAACAGACAATAATCCCCCAGTTAATATTCTGTCAGCGTTCCTCCTCCTAACTATGTTTTCCAGTATTTTAACTGCGTCCTGAACTTTTCCCCCTCCTAAAATAAATAGCTTTGGTGAAGTATTTGGATCGTATGTTTTAGCCAATGCAGTAATCTCCTTCTGCATTAATCTTCCAGCTAAGGACTTAATTACTGGAGGGAAGCCAACTACACTTGGTTGTCCCCTATGAGCAGTTGCAAAGGCATCGTTGACGAAGTAGTCAAATAAGGGTGAAAGCTTTTTTATTATGAAGGTGTTTGCCTGCTTCTCAGGTGGACCTTCAATCAGCTCCTCCGAGACCATCCTAACGTTCTCTAATGCAACTATTTCCCCTTTGCCCATTTTTTTAATTCTTTCCCTAGCAGCTGGTCCTATTACATCATCTATGAATTCGACTTTCAACCCTGAAATCTTGGAGAATATTGATGCGTGCTGCTCAAGAGAGATAAAATCTTCATCTCCAGGTCTTCCTTGATGTGACAACAAAACAACTGAATTGCCACTTTTCACCAACTCACTTACCGTCTCGACGTGGGCTTTAAGCCTAGAATCGTCAATTATCCTCTTAGTTTTTTTATCCACAGGCGAATTGAAGTCAACCCTAAGGGCTATTTTCTTGTTTGAAGGAAAATCATCGTCAAGTGTTCCGATGAGGAGATCGCTAACTTGAACTGGCATAATATCAGAGATCATATAAAACAGATCTTTATAAAACTTAAGAGTTATATATTTAGCCTATATTTAAATAAACATTAAAGTTTTAGTCATTATAATCTGATTTTAATATTTCTATTATATAGTATTCCCTTTTACCTTTTGTCCTCAAAAGTGGCTTTTTACATCTTCAACTAATCCTCACTTTATTAACTCTAAGCTAGATATCAAGCCCAATAAAGGATGTCATAGATTTCCTCACGAAGGATTAGCTCGCATCCTCATTCCATAAATCGAACATACATTATGTAAACGCAGTTTTGTAATTAAGATAAAGTTTCCATGAAAGTCTTCATTAGGGAAAAGATTTTATTTATCAAGAGGGCATGGGCCCGCTGGGACTTGAACCCAGGACCTCTGCCTTGTAAGGGCAGCGTCCTAACCAGGCTAGACGACGGGCCCTTGATAATTTCTTGATCTAAGTTTTTAAGATTGATTTTGCTTTCGTTTACTATATTTTTAACTGAATAACGTGTTTATGAATTTTTTCATTTATTTTTTAATAAATTATCAAAACTTTATAATTACTGTAAGAAATAACTTTTCATGAGTAGTAAGGCTTAAAAATTCATTTGACTTGATCCTTTTATGGTAAAAACAATAGACGTTCACTCCCATTTCTTTCCTAAGAGGCTCTTTGAGGAATTAGGTAAAAAATATCCAGAACTAGATTTCGAGATGGCTAATGAAAATGGTGAAGTGAATATTAAGATAGGTAAAGTAAGATATTTTGGAAAAGTTAAATCAGGGTTCATAGACGCTCGGGAGATAATTAATGACATGAATAAAAGGGGAATAGATGTAAGTGTTATATCCTTTGCACCTCTTTCATTTTTCTACCATTTAAGCGAGAGGCCTGCTATAGAATTATATAGTAAATATAATGAGTTAGCCTCTGAGCTATGTAAATCCTATCCAGGAAGATTAATATGCTTGGCCTCTGTCCCACTCCAAGTACCTAAGGATGCTGTTCAGGAATTAAAGAGAGGTGTAAGGGAGTTAGGATTAAAAGGAGTTGCCATTGGAACCAATGTTAATGGCAGGAACTTAGACGACAAAGAATTTACCGTTTTTTTTGAGGAAGTGAGTAAACTTAGAGTGCCCATATTAATTCATCCTGCGGACGTTGCTGCTAGAGATAGGCTTGCCAATTACTACCTTATAAATTTGATAGGTAATCCATTAGATACTACAATCGCTGCTTCAAGTTTAATTTTTGGGGGCGTTTTAAGTAGATTTCGCGATTTAAAAGTGATCTTAATGCATGGCGGAGGATTTATTCCGTATCAAATAGGAAGGCTTGATCATGGATTTAAAGTTAGGAAGGAAGCTAAGGAGAAGATTTCTGAACTGCCAAGCAAGTTTTTAAATAACTTTTACTTTGATACTATCACACATAACATCAATTCCCTCGAATTTCTAATAAGGCAAGTAGGGGCGAATAGAGTTGTAATGGGAAGTGATTATCCATTTGATATGGGATACGATGACCCTGTAAGTATGATAAAGTCATTAAATGTAAATGAAGGAGTGAAGGAATTGATATTAGGTAAGAACTTAGAAATGCTATTTCAAATAGGTAATAATTAAATCCTTCTACGAATTCATCACTTTGGTAGATTTAATGCTTAGTAATAATGAGGATATTACTCATAAATACTCGGTGTAATCTAAATGTTTTTACCTAAAATCCCAAATTGAGTTTAAGAGTAATGCATGGAACTTAATGAAGTTGTTAGTATGGAGTATCTTAAAGAGAAACTTATGAATTTTTTCTCACTTTTTAAAGGGTACAGTTTTTTATTTCTGTAAAAATGTCATCCACGTCAATTATAAGGGACAATGAAATCCCTTTTTTCGTTATAGGTAAACCAATAGAGAGGGTTGATGCAAAACTTAAAGTACTTGGAAAGGCAATTTACAGTTACGATATATATCTTCCAAAAATGCTTTATGGGAAAGTAAAATTCAGTGACGTCCCACATGGAATAATAAAGAGGGTTGATGTCAGTAAAGCGGAAAATCTTAGTGGTGTTAAAGCGGTTGTAACAGGTAAAGATGCTCCTCCCAAATTAAGGGGGCTAATCCTGTTTGATACTCCTACTTTAGCTTTTGATAGAGTGAGATACATAGGCGATCCAATAGCGGCAGTAGCAGCTGAAACGATCGAGACAGCACAAAAGGCAGTGGATTTAATAGATGTAGACTATGAAGAACTACCCTCAGTTTTCGATCCAGAGGAGGCAATTAGCAAACATGCACCAATAATTCATCCCAAGCTAAATGAATATGAAAGGATTGCAGTATTATCACCAAGGATGCCAAGGGACTTACCTAACGTGAACAATTATCACACAGTCGTCTTAGGAGACGTTAGTAGCGGTTTTGAATCATCTGATTACATAATTGAGAACAAGTATGAAACTGAAATGATCTCAAGAGCTCACATAGAGCCACATTCTTGTGTTTGCAACGTAGAGCCTGATGGAACCTTTACTGTTTACACTTCACATCAATCACCATTCAGAGTCAGGTTTGAGGTAAGCAAGGCTTTGGACGTTGATGAGAGTAGGGTAAGAGTTGTTGTCCCATATGTGGGGGGAGGGTTTGGCAATAGGCCTTCTTTAATGGAACCTATAGCCTGTTTACTTGCTTTAAAAGCGAAAAGACCTGTAAAAATCTCCTTAACGAGAGAGGAGGTATTCAAATTCACTGGAGTAAGACCACAAACTAAAATATATATTAAGGACGGTGTAACTAAGAACGGAAAGCTAAATTCTAGGTATGTTAAGGCAATATTTAACAGCGGTGCATATTCAGGTGGAGTAGGGATAGTAGTTTATGCAAGGCTTGCCTCTCATGCATTAGTTCAATATAAAGTGAAAAACCTGCTTTATGAGGGGTTCTCTGTATACACAAATCTCCCACCACTAGCCCCTTTTAGGGGAATTGGATCTGCGATACTCGACTTTGCTATAGAGAGGCAAATGGATGAAATCTCTAGAAAACTTGGAATGGATCCAATAGAGCTGAGAATTAAAAACATAGTTAGGAAAGGAGAACTAAATGTATTAGGTGAGCCTGTAGATTACGATTATGAAAAGTTGTTAAGGGAAATAGAGGTAGTTTACAGGAAATTAAGCAATGAGAAAGAAGGAGGAAGGTTTAGTATCGGTATTGGGATTTCCTTAGTTAGTAAGATGTCTACTGCACCAACTGCAAGTAGCGCAGTAGTTAAGCTGAGAGAGGATGGAAAACTTGAGTTACAAGTGGGGGCAGTTGAAATAGGCACAGGAGTCCACACAATTCTAAGACAGATAGTTGCAGAGGAGTTTCAAATGCCCGTTGATAAAGTATTAATAGGAGTAAGCGGAGATACTCAGTTTTCTCCTTTCGATGAAGGGGCCTTTTCCTCAAGAACTACTGTAGTATTGGGAAAAGCCACTTTAGACGCGGCTAAAAAACTCAAGGAGAAGATTTTAACTATTGCATCTAGAATTCTTAATGAGGAGATTGAATTTTTAGAGGTAAAGGGATGTTATATTTTAAGTAAAAGGAACCCTTCAATAAGAATGAGACTAGAGGAGTTATTTTCCAGGAACAAGATAAGAACAGGGGTATTTCTAGAAGGAGAAGGAGTATTAATTGGATCCTCTACTTTTTACATCCCAGGAGGAACAGATATAGAGACTGGGAGAATATTTAACAAACAAGGTGAAAAGGTATTTGAGAGGGCTGCTACTTTTTATACTCCAGCTTCTGCATTGGCAAAGGTAATTGTAGATAAAGAAACAGGAAAAGTTAAGGTCTCCAAGCTTGTTATAGCAGTAGACGTTGGAAAAGCTCTAAATCCAAGGACAGTTGTACAGCAAATCTTAGGTGGGGCAGCTATGGGGATAAACATTGCACTTTATGAGGAGATGTTATGGGATAAGGGGTATTTAGTTAACCCAGACTTCAAGGATTATAAATTGATAGGTTTACCTGAATTACCAGAAATAACGCATATAATCCTTGAAAGCTCACCTTTTGATTATGGGCCTTACGGAGCAAGGGGTACTGGAGAAGTCCCGACTTCTGCAACAATAGCTGCAATAGCAAATGCTATTAGTAATGCAATTAATAATAAGATACTTAGAATACCAACTACTCCATATTATATCCTTAAAATGGTAGAGGGAAAGGAATAATGTACTTGCCCAATCTAAAGAGATATGTAAAGGCTAAATCTCTAGAGGAAGCATTAGAGTTGCTATTAACATTTGGAGAAAAGGCCAAAATAATAGCAGGGGGTACTTTTATATATCAAATGGCTGAAAGGGGGTTATTAAAGGATTTAGAAGTATTAATTGATTTAGAGGACTTAGGCTTAAACTACATTAAGTTCCAAGACGATGGCATTTACATAGGTGCTTTAGCTACTTATAGAGATATAATTAATGAGGAAAAACTAAGGAGACCGGAAACTGCAAGCATTTATAAGGCAGCCAAGAGCATAAGCACAATGCAAATAAAAAACGTAGGTACAATAGGAGGTGCAATCTCTATTTCTCTTCCCTATTTGGACTTGCCTATAGCACTTTGTTCATTAAATGCCAAGTTAAGGATAAAGAGTTCGAGAGGAGAGAGAACAGTTGAAATAAGAGATTTCTACAAGGACTATTTAAAACCTGGAATGGAAAGCGATGAAATTTTAGTGGAAGTAATTATACCTATTAGAAAGAGAAATAAATCACTTTCAAACTTCGCTAAGTTCGGCAGGACCAAATTCGATTTTGCTCTAGTTAATACTTCCGTTAATTTAGTCCTTGATGAGGAAGGAAGAATAGAGGAAGCAACTATAGCTTTTGGCAATATTGATAGAACACCTCTAATTGAAGAAAAGATAGTTAAACTAATGAAGGGGAGAGAGTTTAATGAGGAGGTAATTAATGAAGTAGCTAAGGAAGTTCCATCAATTGAACCCTATGAATCACCTCAGGCTCCTTCTTGGTTTAAAAGGAAAGTATGTAAAGTCTTAATAAGGGATTGCCTTATGGAGGTCTTTAACTCTAGAGGGATAAAATGAGGATAAGGGTTAAAGTAAATAAAGGAGAACAAGAGCTTGAAGTTAAGCCTCACGATACACTGTTAACAGTCATTAGGGACTATTTAGGATTACTTGGAACCAAGAAGGGTTGCGATTCAGGTGGATGCGGGGCCTGCACTATCATAATTAACGGAAAGTCTGTTTATTCTTGCATGTATCCAGCTATTAAAGCTGATGGAAAGGAAATAATTACTATTGAGGGGTTAGAATTAAATGGAGAATTAAGTAGAGTACAAAAGGCGTTTATAGACGCTGACTCCGTTCAATGTGGTTATTGTATCCCAGGTGCAATAATGTCAGCCTATGCCCTCATTAATGAGAAATTAAGTCCTACAGAAGAAGACATTGAGGAGGCATTTTCAGGTAATCTATGTAGGTGTAGTGCTGGCTATACTTGGAAGAAAGCGGTAGAGCTAGCATTAAAAAGCGAGAAACAACGGGAATTCTAAAGGTTAAGAGACACCTTTTCCTTAAGTTCCCTTAGCTTGTTTGGGTAATCCGTTATAATCCCATTCACTCCTAGGTAAACTGCCCCCATTGCAATTGCTATATTATTAACAACCCATGTGGAAACTAATACTTTATTGCCTTTAGCTATATCTATATCCCTTTTCTTCAGCACTCCAACAAAAGGGAAAATTACCTCGAAATTGGATGCTATAGCATCTCTAACTGGGTTAACCTCTTCTCTATTTCCAACGCGAGAAATTATTGGATAATAATAGGAAAGCCCGACTTGAATCGATGGGTTTACTTTCTTCAATCTCTTCAGCACATTAAAATTCAAAGATGACACAACAACCCATTTCCCAGCACCCAGTTCCTTTATTATCTCAACGAGTTCATCGACGCTGTTATCCTTCAGATCTATTATAATTCCTACTTTGTCTAAAGCAAAATTAAGTAAATCTATAACTTTAGTTTTCCCCTTTTTAATCTTATCATGAGAGAGGACTAAGTTACCTTCATTGTCTTTTATTGCATCTACTTCTATTAAATCGGCTCCACTTTTAATCGCTATCTCAATTGCCTCAAGGCTATTCTGTTCAGCCATCGAAGAACCTCTATGACCTATGATACTGAAGGGCTCCGCCTTCATTTTTTCAAGGGCAAAATTCATTATTTACAGTTATAATTATGAATTAAAAATGTTGAAAAAGCTAACAAAGAGTTGAATGGCTATCTATCTTCCTTTGGGTAGAATAACATAACTCTTTTAAATAATATATTCCTCATCTCCTGTATTATTTTATCTAGCCCATCTAGGTCTTCACTTACAACCTTCTCGTATAGATTTGTCGATAACTCGATTAAATCGCAATCATTCTTAACTATCTCCTCTAAATACTCTGCAAATAATTTGTATCTGGCACCGACATCAGCTCCTCCTCCTTGAGCTGAGTTTATCTCAGAAAGTAAAATCCTTAATTTAGACATTAGGTTTTCCATCCTCCTTAATTGAGGGGAAAAAGGGTTTGATTGCGCTATTTGACTTTCTAAGCTACCTAAGTAGTTTATTGCCCTCTCTATTTTTTCCTTAACAGCATTCCTTATTAGTAAATCGTCTTGCCTTACTAAGTCCTTTACCTTATACCCCCTGTAACCAGGAATTAGCAGTTGTAATCTCTCAGTTAGGGATAATTCCTTAGACACAATATAGAACTTTTTGGAGGAATAAAAAAGTCTAATGTTCACTTTGAAATAAAAGATGTTATAGAACCCGAAACTATTCCATTTACTATATTAAATAGTAAAATAATACCTATAGTCGTTTGTGCGTATTCAGGAGAAATAAAGTAGGGTATCGATGAGAGGAATAGGAAGAAAATACATGAAAGGATAGATAAAAACCTCATTTCCTTTAATTGCTTTTCAAGTATTTTGACATTAGCAGAATATGAAAAGGAAGATAAACCTAACAAAACTATTATTTGAATTACTCCTTCAACAGGTGTTTTTATTAATGAGTATAGTGGAGAAAAGGAAATATATGTTTGCGGATAAAGTAATTTTATTATTAATGAAGTAAAAAATAAAATAAGAGTCAAGAAAAAAGAGTATATTATTGAAGCGCCTATGTTCCAAGTGACTTTCCTGAAATTTGGGCTACTCACTCCCCTCACTCTTCAGCTTTTCCTTACTTTCATTGCTCATCCTAGCATTTGAAAGCCTTATTAATCCGTCTGGAAGGTTAACTATAGTACTTAAATTAGGATAATAAGGAACTCCTATAGCCATGTTAACGGAAGAGGCGTCGTTTTTGTTAGCTAGAACGCTTGCTAAATACATCCTTATAGCTTTCTCAATGTCCATTCCCAAATCCCTTAATTGTATTATCCTCCTTAGTTCAGGATCCTCTGGAATTAGTTTGGTAATTCTAACTGAAATTAAATCTATTCCTATTTCAGCTAGGAATGTCTTAAGTGCTGCTGTGACTGCAGTTGAAATATCTCCGAACCTCTTAAATATGTCTGCAAGTTTTACTTGATTTAGCACCGAGCTCACTTCCTGATCTATAATTGGAGAGAGATAGTTCGCTAGGTCAACGTCTTTAAAAGTATGACCTCCAAACTGAACATTGATTACTAGCTTAGATGCATCTGAAACCCTGTAATAAACTGCCACTTCGTAATCCAGGGGAACAAGGTCATCTGTTTGGCTTTTTCCTTGAACCCTTACTTCGTGCCTAGTCATGGAGACAAAGAATATTATTGTATCAAAGGGGAGAGCATTATACTTGAACTTAGCCATGAAGGAAGATAACGGATTTTGTGGAGTTTGTAGATTGTGCGTGCCAGGAGGTAAAATTGCTTGAACTTGTCCCTGAATAACTACTACAGCGTTTTCCTGAGGCTGTACAATTACTATTGATTTACCTACAACATGTTCCTTTGGGAACCTAAATATTAAGACGTCAGAAGCCATTAAAGAAGTTCCGTCGTCTCTCTCAGTACTTATAACTTGACCCCTTATTTGCATGCTCATATTATCAAGCCAAATTAATATTTGCCATTAAAAATTTTCAACAAAATTACGATATTTTGCATTATCATTTTCTTTTATTCCAATTTAATACTAAATTCGTATTAGATTCCAAAATTACTAACTATACTAATACTAGGAATGATTTAGTTTGATGACCAAGCTATGTTTTATGATATTTAAAGTGAAATGGTTTGAGTTCTAAACTTTATACAGTTAAACTCTTTTCATAACTTTCATATGACTTATATTCTTTATTTTAATAATAGATGGCGATAACCATAAAATTAAAAACGTAACTTGCAGATAGAAGGTCTCCTAACTATGATACTTCCAGAGAGAATAAGAAATGAAGAAGAATTAGATGAAATATTATCCACTCCTTACAGTGATACGATAGGAGCAATAAACAGGATAAAAGGGGATATAATGATCTTAGGAGCAGGGGGTAAAATAGGACCTTCTCTAGTTGTTACTGCATTGAAGGCAATTAAAAAAGGGAGTGAACGCAAAAAGGTCTATGCTGTATCTAGATTCGCTAGAAGCGATGAAGAAATTACAAGAAAGCTAGAAGAACAGGGGGCAATAATTATTAAGGCGGATCTATCAGATCCAGATCAGGTAAAAACTTTACCTGAAGTTGATAACGTAATATTCATGGTTGGAAAGAAGTTTGGTACAAGTGAAGATCCAGGGCAGACTTGGATAAGCAATTCACTAGTTGCTGGATTAGTAGCAAGAAAGTACGGGAAAAGTAACTTAATAATTTTCTCAACTGGGAACGTTTATCCTTTAGTCCCAATAACTACAAATGGGTCTACTGAAGAGGATGAAGTAAATCCAGTAGGAGAATATGGATGGTCTGCCTTAGCTAGAGAAAGAATATTCAGCTATTATATAAAAAATTTACAGGGAAAAGGGGCTATCTTAAGGTTAAACTATGCATGTGAACTTCGTTATGGTGTTTTACTCGATATCGCATTAAAGGTTTATAAAGGGGAAGCTATTGATCTAAGAACAGGCTATGTAAATGTTATATGGCAAGGAGATGTAAACAACATAGCTTTAAGGTTGCTCGAATATGCTAACAACCCTCCTTTAATAATTAATGTTACAGGACCTATTGTAAAAGTAAGGGATATCGCTAATGAATTTGGAAAACTACTCAATAAAGAACCTGTATTTAAATATGCAGAAGAGGAAACAGCTCTACTTAGTAATCCATCCAAAATGACGAAAATGCTTGGACAACCAAAAGTCTCCATAAGTATGATGGTAAAATGGATAGCGGAATGGTTAATTAATAATGGCAAAATATATAACTTGCCCACACATTATGATGTGAGAGATGGGAGGTTTTAGCTTAAACATTTAAATTTTAAATGGCACCAATTTTTACTAAGGCATAATGCTGGAGCCAAAGTTAAGAGAGTTACGAAGAGGAATTCCTATAATAGCTCATCCTCTTGCATTAAATAGAGAAAGAAAACTTGACGAAAAGAGGCAGAGGGCTCTTACTATATATTACTTAGTATCAGGGGCTGGAGGATTAGCAGTTGGAGTCCACACTACGCAATTCGAAATACATAATACAGTGATTTATGAGACATTACTTAAGCTCACACATGATGTAGTTAATTCGTGCAAAAAGAGAATAGGAAGAGATGTATTTTTAGTATCAGGAATAGTGGGCAATACAAATCAAGCATTAAGGGAGGCCAAAATGGCCTATGATATAGGCTATGATGCAGGATTAGTTAGTTTTCATTCATTAAATGAAATACATGAAGATAAATTAGTAGAGCACATAGAAAAAATTTCAAAGGAAATTCCGGTATTTGGTTTTTACTTGCAAAAATCAATAGGAGGTCTTAAGTTACCATATGAGTTTTGGAGAAGGCTTTTCGAAAGGGTCAGAAACATAGTAGGTGTTAAGGTTGCACCGTTTAATAGATATGCAACATTAGATGTTATAAGGGCGTTAATTGATAGTGAAAGATATAATGAGATAGCTTTATATACTGGAAACGACGATAATATAATAATTGATCTATTAACTAAATTTAAATTTGTTAATAATAAAGGCGAAAAAATTGAGGTAAGAATTGTGGGAGGATTACTTGGGCATTGGGCTTTTTGGACTAAAAGATCAATGGAAATCTTTAGGCTAGTGAAGAGACTGGTAAATAATGAAACCTATATACCTTGGGAAATACTTGCCCTTAACGCCCAAATAACTGATGCAAACGGGGCCATTTTCGACGCAAATAATGACTTTAAGGAAGTCATTGTGGGTATAAATGAAGTATTAAGAAGGAGCGGTATATTAGAAGGAATATGGACTCTAAATGAGGAGGATGAATTAAGCGTTAACCATCTCAGCGAGATAGAAAGGATTTATAGATCCTACCCACACCTTAGAGATGACGAATTCGTTAAAAAGTATTTAGATAATTGGTTAGAAGAAGAATGTGTTGGGTATGATAATAGTGAATTATCGATCAATGAAATCAAGGAATGGTTAAATTAGGTGAATTAGGTGGGAGATATAAACTATTCTCCAAGTGAAAGATTAAGAGTATTCATCGGGGTTCTTTTGGGGTATATGTTTGATGGTTGGGACTTATTAGTAATATCTTTCACCCTTTTTGCAATTGCACAGACATTTAATGTTCCAACTACTACTATTTCACCTGCAGTAACACTATCCCTTATAGGTTCAGTAATAGGCGGAATCTTCTTTGGTTGGATGGCAGATAAAGTCGGTAGGAGAAAAACTCTAATGATCACTATAATTGTATTTGGAATTACTACTTTTTTCACAGCTTTAGCTCAATCAGTATTTGAATTAATGATTTTGAGGTTCATAGCAGGACTAGGGGTAGGTGGTGAATGGGGTATTGGGTATTCAATGTTAAACGAGGCCTGGCCTTCAAAGACGAGGGGAATTAGCGGTGGTATTTTGCAAAGCATGTTTGTAGTTGGCTCTTTGGCTGCATCAGCAACGTCTGGTTTAGCTCTTTCTACTTTTGGTCTATCAGAAGGGTGGAGAATTTCATTTATAATAGCTGGCCTCGCATCCCTATTCTCAATATATGTCAGGTTCGGAATGCCAGAATCAAAAGTATGGTTGCAGCTACAAGAACTCAAGTCTAAGGGAATGCTTCCTAAGGGGTACCAGCTGAGAAACCCCCTAAGAGAGATATTTAGTAGAGATGTTAGGAAATATACTTTGTTTGGTTCTGTAATGGCTTCTGCCTACCTATTCTTCGCTTATTCCTTCCTAACTTACATCCCAACTTATTTTGGAACTGTTCTTAAAATTCCAATAACTACCTATACTATAATGATTGTCATAGCTCAATTATTTGGTATCATGGGGTATATAATTAACGGTTGGCTTTCAGATATATTAGGAAGAAAAAAGACTGCAATAATATATGGTTTAATTACTTTCATTAGCATTATATCATTTTACATAGCTCTTCTCCTTAATACATTCTTCACTTCCATCGTTAATTTCCCATTATTTTATGCATATATTGCAGTTTATTTCTCAGCAGGGTTTATAGGAAACTTTGGAGTTTGGATGGGTGAACTATTTCCCACTAAGATGAGGGCTACAGGGGAGAACTTTGCCTATATGATAGGGAGAGGGATTGGGGCAGGTTTAGCACCGCCTGTAATACCAATATTTGCATCTTCGGTAGGACTTGGAATGGGCATGGTTATAGGCATGGCAATTGGTGCTATAGTGCAATTCATAGCTATATTTGGTCTAAAGGAATCCAAAGGAACTATAATAAAGCCTCTATAAGTTTGTTCAAGAAAAACTATTTCTATAAATCTGATAATTATTCTTTTTCATTAATGCTAAATAGGAAATAAAGCCTGTAAAAGCTCTTATTAAGTAGTCTTTTTTAAAATATTTATATAATTTACTTTAAAATTTATAAATTTATATAGGTCCTCAAATATATCCCTTACTCTATTTCCTTATGGAATAAGTGAAGTCAGAATAAGAAGACTAGCAAGAGGGGAGATCAAGGCAGCATGCACTCCGTAGCTATTATTAGTCCTTCACGTATTTTGTTTAATATGAAACTAGTAGATCTACATCAAGACTTTGCCTACGCTTCTCAATTTGTAGACGTAGTCTCTTCTTCAAGTCAATCTAATATTAAGGTTCTATCTAGATTCAATTGCTTAATATTCTCCTCTATTTTCCCACATTTAAAAGTATTAAATGAGAGGGTAGAGCTATTATCCAAAGGATATGGAAAACCTATGTATTCAACAGCTCCCTCTTTTGAAGTGCTAAAAGAGCAGGTTAAATTTTATTACTACTTAGAGAGAAAAGGTTATATAAAGATAATTAGGGGATTAAATGATTTAAGTGCTGAAGGTGTTAAGTTCTTAATTTCATTGGAAGGGGCAGACACATTAATAGATCCATACGATCTTTACCTATTAAATAACCTGGACGTAAGATCTATAGCCTTATCATGGAATTACGATAATAAATACGCTGCGTCTTGTATGTCCAAAAAGGATTATGGATTAACGGGAGATGGTGAAGAATTAGTTAAAATTTCCAATAAACTAAATTTAATAATTGATCTATCCCATGCAAGCAAGAGAACTGTGATGGATGTTTGCAATACGTCTAAGAAACCAGTTATTGCTTCCCATTCTAATGTTAGAAAACTTAAGGATCATGTAAGGAATCTAGACGATGATGAGATAGAGGCAATAACTAAGACAGGAGGAATAATAGGAGTGACGGCTATAACAAACACATTAAAGGACAAAAACATCAAATCCATAGCGGAAAACATTAATTATATTGGAAATAGCTTCGGATGGAGATGTGTTGCATTAGGGACAGACTTTTTAGGAATAGACGAAGTTCCAGAAGGCTTCGAGAATATAGAGAAAGTGGAAGAGCTTATAAAGTATATAGATGGAAATCCAGAAGATGTTATTTGGAGAAACGCAGAGGAGCTTATTAGGAAGTTCCTCTCATAAGGGTTTAAAATAACTATGGCCTACTTCTGCACTTAAAGAAAGACCTAAAAAATTTCTCTGGTTTATCTTTCAACCTATCATTAGCTTAAAGCGAGTTTAGGTCTAAAGTAAAATGGCAAGGTTTTCCACTCATTGGTTCTAGACTACATCTCTCATATAGGTTTTTAAAAGGAGTTCCTGATAACACATAACTCTGCCGTTTTCGCTTTATCAAATTGCAATTTACTTTCCATTGGATTGGGAGTTTCCCTAACTATTTTTGGATTTCTCTTGTATTTAAATAGGGTGAAGAGCTTAAATCTCTTGACTTTGACTGAAAAGCAAGGAACAGAAATTAGATACATTTAATTAAAACTCAATGAAGCCAAACCTTCTTTATTAAGGGAAGGTTAAAATCTTCCTTTACTCCTTTAAATCCTTTAACCTTACATAGGATTTCCTTTACCCTTTTCGTAAAATGAGAAGAGATCACTTATTTGGGGAAAAAATATAAATGCATGGTTTATTAAATGGTGAAGAATGATGAAGTTAGATGATAGGTTTTCGGATTTAATTGCTTCTTTATCTGCATCTGAAATTAGGGATATATTAAAGTTAACGGAAGGAAGGAAGGTAATAAGTTTGGCAGGGGGCTTACCTGATCCTTTAACTATGCCTGTAGAGGAAATTAGGGAAATAACTAGGGAAGTCCTTGATAAGGAATGGAAGTCTGCTCTACAGTATTCAGCTAGTTTAGGCATAACTCAATTCAGGGAGGAATTAGCAAAATTTTCTAGATTAAGAGGAATTAATGCAGAAGTTAACAATATAATTGTCACAACTGGAAGTCAAGAAGCCCTTTTTGTATTGTCTTATACTTTAATTAATGAGAATGATGATGTTATAGTTGAAGCGCCCACTTATTTAGCTGCTTTAAATGTATTTAGACTAAGAAAACCGAGATTCCATGGAGTTAAGCTCCAACTAGATGGGATGGACATAAATGAACTTGAAGATAAAGTCAAGAAGATAAGATCAGAAGGGAGGAAAGTGAAATTCCTCTACACTGTTCCAACAGCTCAAAACCCAGGAGGGGTTACAATGAGTTTAGAAAAGAGAAAGGCTTTGATGGAGATAGCATCTAGATATGATTTTCTCGTAATAGAAGATGATGCGTATGGTCATTTGGTTTTTGAAGGTGACAATCCTCCTTCCCTAAAATCCATGGATAAAGAGGGAAGAGTTATATATACCTCTACAATGAGTAAAATCCTGTCACCAGGTTTAAGATTGGGGTGGGTTGTAGCGGAGAATGAGATTATAAACAAAATGGAGCTATATAAGCAGAACATAAGCCTTCACACTCCATCACTAAACCAATATATAGCAGCTGAGGCCTTGAAGAGGGGAGTAGTTGTTAGGCAAATCCCGAAAATAAGGCAAATTTACAAAGAGAAAAGGGATGTCATGTTAAAAGCCATACAAGACTACTTCCCTAAAGACGTTGTCTACAGCAGACCTGTTGGGGGAATGTTTTTCTTTGCTTGGCTAAACGAAAGAGTAAATACTAAATTAATGTTACAGGAGGCCTTGAAGAGGGGGGTAGCATATGTTCCAGGTGAAGGTTTTTATCATGATTTGTCTGGCAAGAACACTATGAGGATAAACTTCAGCTACCCATCTAAGGAGGAAATTGAGGAAGGTATAAAAATTCTCGGGCAATTAATAAAGGACTTTAACAGGAACTAAAAGAAATTCTTTAAGAAATGTGTTCTATATTCATTAGATTTTTTAAGGCAATTAACCTATAGATTTTCTTATTATGGCCATTTCTTCTACATATTTTCTCAAATCACTTTGATTTTCCCTAAACGATAGAAGTAAGAGATTTGATAGCAACTCGTGTTTCTTGGACTGGTAGTCGTCTCCACCTATCTTTATACCTAAAGTATTAGACGTGAAGTCCATGTCTTTCTCTATCAGGGCAACGATCTCACTTTTGACCTTTCATATCTCTCTTATTATGTCTAGATTTGCTTGATTAGCGAATTTGCAGCTCCTTTCCAAATCTTTCCTTAGCATTTTGTATGAGCTTTCCAGTAAATCCCATTCCTTTTCCTTAAATCCCTCTAAAGATGATATCCCAATTAGTTCAGGGGGGATCCCAATTGAGTAGAGGGATCCAACAAATGATATAGCTCTTGGAAGTTTAACATTTCCTATTCCCCTTGAATAACCAAATAGCCCTATGTGAAGTTTCCTAGCCCTCCTCTTTGGTAAATAACTTGAAACTTGGTTTATTATATGTGCTATATTTTCTATTATTACCTGATATCTTTTTACATACTTATTAACCATTTCTACTAATGTTTTCTCCTCTTCCTGGCTAAAGCTAATAGGTTCTCTCACCTCTCTTTTCTTTATTTTTCCTATGGATTCCTTAACATCTCCCTCTTCATAATCATATCTGAAAGCTGATTGAACGGTGAAAGTGAAAACTCCTTCATATTCATCTAACACATTATTGTAATTCTCAGGATTGAAATTTCCCCTAAAAGGTAGAGAGCCAACGCCTATTATTGGAAATATCCCTATTTTAAGCTCTTTACTTATTGAATACAGCTTTCTTATAGCCAACTTTGATAATAAAACAGCAGGTATCATACCGTAATTCATTGCTGGATCCGATCTCGCTATGAATACCCTTATATAATTAGGTTTAATGGCCTTATAATATCCCTTTACAATTTCATTGATTCTTATGAGAGAATCTTTATCCTCTATTAGAGGAATAACCTCTATTGATTTCGGGTTTGTTTCTCCTATTAATTGCTCTACCTTGATGCCATCCCAAAGTTCTATCTCTCCTCTACCTACAATAACTTTCTCGTAATACTTTAAAACAGAAATCAATTCCCTGTAACTTGTAGTGAAGGGTAATATTACCTCAAAGAATGGAGTAACCTTTTTCCCGTAAAACTTCTCAGCCAAATCATATGCTATTGGTATACTTTCCATTGTTTCTGCAAATACTTTTTTCTCTGCACCTTCTATATATGGATTTGGAATTCTGTAAGTCAGAAATAAGTCCTCACCTATTATTTTTTGTGAGAAGTAATCTGGATATATGCTTAACAATTTCCTTATTACGTGAGTATCTACGTCCTTCCCCTCGGCATCCCACATCACTTCTTCAATTAGTAAAGAATTAAAGCAATGAAATGCCTCCATAACTTCTCCTTCGCCCTCTATAACACCGTTTATAGACCATTCTGGAAACTTAGCGTTATCTGGATGTTGGGTTGCCATCGTTCTAGGTATCTTCCTCATCTCTTTATGCATTCAAATATAGCTTTAAATGTCTTAATGAGTTGGGTAAACTTTAAATCTCAACCAAATTTTTATGAAAATCAAGATGTGCGGTATTGCAGGCGCTATAATAAACAACGTCAGGGAAGCCGAGAAATTCCTACTGGAAACTCAAGAAAGGGGGAGGGACTCCTTTGGGGTTTCAGGCATAGTTAATGGTAAAGTATGGAGGTGGAAAGGATTAAAGCCAGATTCCTTTTCACTTCCTGAAGGTATTAAGATAGCGATCGCGGAATCGAGGGCAGAACCTACAACTGAATGGGTAAAAGAAAAGAAACACGCTGATATTCCTCCATTTGATGACGGTTTCTGGTTTGTAGCTCACAATGGTACTATATCAAATGATAAAATATTGAAGGAAAAGTACAAAATACAAACACAAACAATAATAGATAGCGCTTTACTTCCTAACCTCTTCACTAGGAAGGGCTTTTCTTCGATAAAGGAAATAGAGGGGAACTTTGCTATAATAGCATTCAATACAGAAGAAGATTACATCTACCTTACTAATAATTATAGACCTTTGTATGTAATAAGGGATTTAGATTCAAGAAACTTATACATAGCCTCAAGACCTTGGAGAGTCAAAGGGATAGACTTTAGATATCAAGTGTTTCAGGTTCCTGGTTACTCTGCATATAAGTGCAATGAGGAGAAATGCTTTGAACTCTTTAAGCTTGAGAGGGAAATGGATCCACAAAGAAGAGTTTTAGTTATTGCATCAGGTGGTTTAGATTCAACAGTAACCGCAAAAATACTTGAAGACAATAATTATAAGCCAATACTACTTCACTTCAATTATGGTCATAGAGCACTTAAGAAGGAAAGAGAAGCAATAAGGAAAATATCGGAAAAGATGGGATGGGATCTAATCGAGGTAGATATGAATTTCTTCTCTGATTTTATAAAGTCCTCTAGTCTTTTAAATAGGTTAAAGCCAATTACCAGATTAGAGAGATCGGCGGAATTCCCTCATGAATGGGTACCATCTAGGAATTTGATATTTGCTTCCTTAGCAGTCGGATTAGCAGAGGAACTTGGAGTTAATTATGTTTCTCTTGGAATAAACATGGAGGAGAGCAATTACCCTGATAATGAGCCAGAGGCTTATGAAAAACTAAATGAAATACTTCATTACTTTGTAGCCCCAAACAAATATGTAAGGATAATAAATCCTGTTGGTAATCTAGTAAAGCACGAAATAGTAAAGGAAGGAGTTGAGAGGGGGGCTCCACTGGAATTAACTTGGAGCTGTTATGAAGATGGTGATAAACATTGCGGTATCTGTGGTCCATGCTACATGAGGAAGAGGGCGTTTGAAATGAATGGCCTAGATGACCCAGTTTTCAAGCGAGAATAACTTTAACAATTGAAGATTATAAGATATATGAAGTGATTGGAAGTGGAAAAGTATAAGGTTAAAGTCGGAGAGAAAGAAATTGAAATTGATGAAAAAGTTCTTGAAGTATTAAATAGATACGTAAATACAGAAATAACGCTCGAAGTTTTAGCTAGAGAACTAGGATTGGCAAGTTGGGAAGAGGCCTATGAGTTTATAAAGAATGTGCCTTCTTGGATTCTTTGGATCAAGCCAGGGGTTAAGAGAATTGAAGAGAAGAAGGCCTAGATATGGTGCCTGTTGCCAAATCCATGAAACTTAATGAATGTAATGAGAGTTAGTTGAACATAACACATGTAAACATAATGTTTTTATTTAAGAATTCAATAAGATAACCATGAAAGTATTCAGCACTACTTCAGAAAATGGGATTGCAAGTTACGTAGTTGAAGGTGAGAGAATTCATAAGCTCCACGAGGAAGTAATAAATTTCCTTATGGAGCATAAAAGAGGGAAAAGGGTTAAGGGAGATTTGGCTAATATTGATCTTAAGGAGTTATTAAATAGAGATTACAAATTCAAAGGGGAAAGGCTGACCAAACCCTATGAGCCAAAGGAAGTCTGGGGAGTGGGAATATCCTATTTCATGGCTAGACAAAGATATTCAGAAGAAAATGTAGCAATGATAGGTGGTAAGACTATTTATGAGCTAATATATAATTCGAGTAGACCTGAGATATTTTTTAAAGCAACTGGTAATAGATGTGTAGGTTATGGGGAACCTATTGCAATAAGGAGGGATTCAAAATGGACTTTACCTGAACCAGAACTAGGAGTTATAATTAATTCCAAAGCGGAGATCCTAGGTTACACAATAGTGGATGATGTTTCTGCCAGAGATATAGAGGCCGAGAACCCACTTTACTTACCTCAATCAAAGACGTATTATAATTGTTGTGCATTTGGTCCTTTTATAGTGACTGAAGATGAAATTGGTAATCCTTATAATTTAAATATTTCACTGAAAATTAGAAGGGGAGGAGAAATTATATATATGGGGGAAACTAATACATCTAAGTTGAAGAGGAAGATAGAAGAAATGGTCGATTTCCTCATGAGGGATAATCCAATCCCGGATGGAACTCTCTTAATGACTGGTACTGGTATAGTTCCTGGGAAGGACATAACTTTAAAGCAAGATGATATAGTGGAGATAGAAATTGAAAAAATAGGTAAGTTAGTTACACCTGTCATTAAATTGTAATTTTTATATACATTTTCAATAAATGAAAATGTGAAAGCCTATAGAAGTCCCTGAAGGTATTCTCAGATCAGATAAGTAAATCAAAAGTGTTCTTTCTTCAACGCTAATTTCCAGTTTATCTCAACTAAATTCTAATATACCCTAAACGGTGAGGTTTTCTCAGCAGTATGCCCTTTTACTTTCTCACTCATTTCATTTTCATCGATAATAAGTGTAAGCTTAAAGCTCTCATCCTCTAGCTTTCCTTAACGACTAAAAGCATGCTTCCTTGAGGATAATGCATTCACATTCATTTTAGCTCTTTTAGCATTAATTGCATTGGAAATCATATGCAGATTAAGTTAAGAAAGGAAAAGTGAAAGCCTTTCCAGTAAAAGATTTGTCACTTTAACGCTCTAGCTATATTATAGCTAATCATTTTCCGATGTGGTGTTTGCCTTTTATATTTAACCCTCTTAATCAATCTAACTGAAAGAGGATGAAAGTAATTGAAAAATTATTGCATACCTTGGAAAGAGGACCTATTAATCCAGGGGATGCAGTAAATTTATCTTCCTTACCTAGATACCAAGTATTAGCAGGTTTTAAAATAATGGAAGAGCTTGGCCTTATTGAAGTTATATATTCTAAAGGTTCTCATAAGGTTTATAAGATAAGCAATAAAGGAGAGACCATTTTAAAGCTCATAAAAGAGGGGAAGCAATTTGATTTAATAATAAAGGAAGGGGAAGAGGAAAAGGATTAAGTCTGATGTTTCTTGTTAACAATTACAGAGAGCAAAATTTCCATGACAGTTTCATTCCTTTGGTTAACGCAATTAACTGAAATGTTAATCCTCCCATTTTTGCCTCTATCCTCCTTCTTGACTACCTTAACTATGGCACTTATAGTGTCCCCAATTTTAACTGGTCTCTTAGCATTGGCTTCTAACCTTTCCAATGCAATGAATCCTTCTCCAAAAGGGTCTGATTGCAATTGATATGTTAACCCCACAGCCAAGGATGCAGTTAATAATCCAGGTGAAATCCTAGTGCCAAACCTAGTCCTCTTAGTATATTCCTCATCTAGAAAAAGTGGATTATAAGCCCCAGTTAACGTAGAAAAAATAACTATATCACTCTCAGTTACGGTTCTTCCCTTTGTTTTCCATTCTTGGCCTTCTGTGAAATCCTCGAAGTACATAATTCTGCAAGGAGTTAGTGAGAATTAAATTTATTGTTTGTAATTAAAGTTTATTCTTATGTCCTTCAGGAGAGCTTATACAATAAATTACGATTAAATATTACATGACTTTAAAAATAGTTCTTATAAGGCTATTTACTTGATTTTCTTATTATGTTATTAATATTAAATAAAAAAAGTTAAGAAAGAAATACAAATATTTTCCATATTAAATAGTAAAAGGTTTAGACCAGGGCTATGACAAGAAGCTTTAGGTTCTCTAGGAATAATACTTTGAAAACACTTAAATATTTTGTTCCACTACCTTTTAATGTGGTAAAAAACATAATAATTAGGCTAAGGGATGAGGATTACGAATTTCTTAAAAAAGAAGCAGAAAGGGAAAACTTTCAAAACCTTGAGGATTACATCAAATTCTTGATACTTAAGATTCCTAGACAAAAAGAGCAAGAGGTTATAAACAAGGAAGATTTAATTAAAATAGTTGATGCTGCACTAAAGAGTTCAATAACGGATAAGCTAGCGTCGGATATCGCAATTAAATTGGAGAGAAAGATAGAAGACATATTGAATCCATATACAGCAAAGGTGGATGAAATAATTAGGAAGTTAGCCGAATTAAATGAGAGGTTCGAGGTCAGTAAGGATTTTAAAGAAGCTAAGCCTATACAACAAGTTCAAGCTCAAAAAAAGAGAACTGCGATGGACTGGTTAAAAGATCAAGGAATTCTATATGAGAGTGATATTAGGGATAGGTTAAACAATCCAGAATCCTTCTTCGCAAAACTAGAGAGAGAAGGGGCAAAAATAATTGAGTTCGCTGATGACAAAGTAGCTATTTATCCAGAAGTTTGGGAAGACTTCATTAATAAATTAAAAGAAATCAAAACAAATAATGAAAGTGAGTTAAGAAACGCTCTCGGTGATTTAAGATATAGATTATTTGTAAAACTTAAGAATAGTGGTCAGGTTTACTATAATGCATCTGAAAAGAGATGGTATTTTACTGATTAAGCGTGAATTACTAATAGAGATGAATCCAGGCACTTAACGAGTTATAATATAATGGGAAAGAGAGTAATAACATTATAAGCGATGATAATGGTTCATTTAAATATATCAAGATATTGAAATCGTTAATATAAAGAGTTTGAGCACAGGAAGGGGTCGGACTTTTATCGAGGTTCATGAATTGTATTCAACCTTAGTCCTTATTCCCCTTGTCAGGCTTCCCGCGCCGTTGTTAACAGTTTCCGATAAACCGTAAGTTTATATACTTTGTATGGAAAATATAAATCATTCACACCAGATGGGTGGATATATCACGACTATTAGTGAAGGTGAACCGAAGATGTGCGGGTTTACCAAATAGTCCGTTGGGTTGGGGTTTATCCAGCTAAAGGGGAGGAGAGTGTGAAAGGGTTTTCCCCTGGTGAAGCCCAAGGGCTGAGGATTGGATATAAATTCGTGAAAACTCAATGAAGCACAAACCCCTCACTTAAATAACCTTACCCAAGTCTTGAAAATTAAAAAAGCCTTTAATAGATCTATAATAGATAATGGTATATTAAGCTCTCTTAGTGTTAGTTTTATAGCATATTATTTATATTCCAAAAAGCTTATAACTTGGATAGCATATTATTTATATTCCAAAAAGCTTATAACTTGGCAATTCTTGTATCCCCAGAAGTTCATGTCTTCAAAAAATTATGTAGGAGGATTCGGAGATTATAAGAGTTCCTACAAGGACGAAGTTGACTATGCTAGTGCTTATGGTTTAGCTGCAGTGGACTTCGAAGAAAGGATAAACATGGACAGATTAAGAAGAGGAAGGTTAGAAAGGGCAAGACAGAAGCTATTCAAGGAAAAGGGCTTAGGTTCATTTCTATCACTAGATGAGAAGAATACAACCTATATAACTAGTACTTATAGACCATTTTGGACCATGCCTTCCTCTGGTTTAAGGTATTCGTTGCTAGTCTCAACGAGCGATTTCCCCATTTTATATGAGCAAGGAGATATAGGTTTCCACACTAAGAGGATGGCCCCTTGGATCCCAGAGGCTAACATAAAATACGCAATTACGGGAGCAAGTTGGATAGGCACTGCAATGGGGAAGGAAGCACATGAAGCCCAGCTTAAGAAAATGGTGAAGCAAATAAAGGAGGACTTAAAGGAACACAAGGTAGATAAAGAGCCATTAGGAATAGATTACTATGACGAAGCCTTAATAAACTCATTAAGGGCAGAAGGGATCTCTGTTGAGTACTCTAAGGCTGTAGAAGCTATGGTTAATGCCAGGATGATTAAGATAAAGGAGGAAATAGCGTTATTAAAGATAGCATCTATGATAGGGGATGCAATATTCCAGACAATAGCTAAGGAACTTAGGGCTGGAATAACTGAGAACGAGATATTAGCCTCAGCTTTTTATACAGCCTATAAATTAGGGGCAGAAGTATGGAATGGAATGTTCGTTACTTCTGGCCCTTATACTTGGCCTAACTTGAGGGCTACTACAGGGAGAATAATAAGGCCTGGAGATGTTGTTTATTTCGATACTTATAATATGGCGTATTTGGGTTATAGGACTTGCTATTACAGAACCTTCTTCGTTGGAAGAGCACCAATATCAATAAAGGACGCCTATCAAAGAGCTTATGACTGGCTTTATGAGGGTATAAGGGCTATTAGACCTGGTGTAACAACTAAAGACATAGCGGAAAAATGGCCTCCAGGACCTGATGTTTGGGGATGGTATGGGGTTAAAAATGAGGACATGACTGCTGGAAACAATTGGGCTCACGGAATAGGACTTTCACTTTATGAACCACCTGTGGCTTGGAGGGCTGTCTCGCTTGATTATCCAGTAAGGATTGAACCAGGGATGACTTTTGCAATCGAGACTCAAGAGGGGGATAAAGATACTAGGCAAGGAGTAAGAATTGAGGAAATGCTTGTAGTTACTGAAGCTGGAGTGGAGATAATAACTAAGTGGCCTGTTGAGGAAATAACGGAAGTTCCATTGAGGTGAGCTAGATGGAAGTTCCTGACCCAGTTGGTAAATACTTAAGGACTTCTAAGTTCAACTCCAGACTTCTAACTGTAATCATTGTAGCAGTAATTGCAGATATGTTGGAGTTCTATGATTTCGGACTTTTAAGTGTAGTAATCCCAACTTGGTTGAAAATATGGAGTTTAACAGGTATCGAGACTGGATTATTAGTTTCCATAGTAGGAGTAGGTGGAGTAATAGGGGCATTCGTTTTTCCTGTCTTAGGAGATAGGATAGGTAGGAGACCAGTTTTCACAATGACTTTACTATTAGTAGCAATTTCAACGGGGCTAATAGCTTTGACCCCTGAAAGGAACATTCCCTACGTTCTGGTAATGAGGTTCATTCAGGGCGTTGGAATAGGGGCAACTTATTCGGTTGATTACACACTTTTACAGGAATTTGCGCCTGAGAAGTACAGAGGCTTTATAGCTGGGATAACTTCGGCGCTCTTGCCCTTAGGCACTTCCTTGGCTTCTTTAACTGGTTACATAGTTTTGCCAATATATGGTTGGAGGGGGCTATTCGCTATTGGTGTAGTGCCAGCCTTAGTGTCATTAGCTGGAAGGCTTTTAATGCCAGAAACACCTAGGTGGCTTTACTCTCATGGAAAGATCAAGGAATGCGCTAAATCTTTATCATGGATAATGAACATTAATGACCAAAATCAAGTTTCAAGAATAGAAGAGGACCTTCAAAGTGAGTTCAGGAATAACCCTGTGAAGAAGATATCAGTTAAGGAACAACTCTCAATATTAGTTTCTAAAAGTAGGGCATTTTCCGTATTAATATTATCTGGGTTTGTAGTAGGTTTCGTATGGTATTTAATAGTACCATATATGCCAACTTTTCTTGCACTAAATTATAACATATCAACTGTAGCCGCTGCTGGTCTGTTCACGATAATATCCCTATCAGGCATGTTTGGAAGATTCGCTATGTCTGCGTTAGTTGATATATTAGGAAGGAAGTGGACTATAAGGATCTTCACAATAATACCATTCATCTTTCTCCTTCTAACTGGAACTGTTTTAGGCACTTCACTATTTCTACCATTAATATTACCTGCGTATTTCGTGATTGACTCAATATGGTCAGCAGTTTTCGTTTACGCTAACGATCTATATCCAGCTAGGTCTAGGGCATCCATGAGTGGTTTGACTTACACTTCAGCAAGATTTGCAAGCATAATAAGTCCCACCCTCTTAGGTTTTTACTTAGGTACCCCTCCCTCTATACTAGGGCTATTCCCATTATTTGCAATAGCTGCTGTGTTATATATAATAATGTCAATTGTTTATTGGGCCCCAATAACCCCAGAAACAAAAGGTAGGGAATTAACTGCATAATCTTTTAATTGGTAAGAATAGCCTTAAAAATTTGATTTCGTTTTTTTCTTAATGGAACTCAAATACAAGGACTTGGCAATAGCTTTTTTGCCAGTCATCATATGGGGAGCAGGATTCCCTATATTTAAGATAGGGCTATATTACTCAAACCCTGTAACATATGCATTTTTTAGAGCACTAATAGGCACTGTAGTCTTGTTATTGATTAACATTAGGGAGGAACTTAAAAGGATCTTAATAACATATTTCTACAAATTGCTAACCATAGGTTTCCTCAATACTACGTTATTAACCTTATGTCTTGTATATGCAATAACTTATTCTCCCCCTGGAATAGCCTCAGTATTAATATACTCCCAAGTCCTCTTCACTCCTCTATTATCCTCACTATTAATAAAGGAGAAATTAAAGGCTATTAAGTACTTGGGGATTGTTATTGGATTCACTGGAATAATATTGATATCGAGCATAGGGGAAATTAACTTAATATCTATAATCCCTGGATTACTGGGCGGTTTCTTCTGGGGACTCTTCAATGTGCTTTACAAAAAATTCAATTTCAAAGGAAGTAACACTATTATAACTGCCCTTCAGTCCAGTTTAGGAACACCAATAATATTGCTCTTTGTTCCTCCCCTTGATTATAACTTTTATGTAGTTCTAAATTCGGACTTCATGTTTTCAGTTTTATATCAAGGAGCTTTAGGATCTGGAGTAGCTTATTTAATATGGTTTAGGCTGTTAAGTAAATATAAGGCCTCGGTAATTAGTTCTTTCTCAATGGGGGTACCAGTAACTGCACTTATCCTCTCCTGGATTTTCCTGAACGAACAATTAACGATGAACCAAATACTAGGTATATCGTTGGTACTCAGTGGTATATTCCTGGTTTTAATGTGATTAACTGCAATTCCTCTCCAATCCGTTTGTCTCTTCACTCTCATTTCACTCATTTTAGTATCATTTTAATCAAGTAATGTGCAGCCCTAAGCAACACGTTTACATCACGCGTAGCTCATTGGTCTTGAGTAAAACTGGTCTCACACCTCTTCTTCCTTCCTTTTGGGTTCGCGTTGTAGCAATTATAGGAAATTTAGGGAAGAATGTAAAGAGCTTCCATTATGGAAAAGGATTAGGCCCTTTATATAAAGATAAGCTCCTTGTCCTTCATTTTCTCATCTGCAAAGTAATGAGACGAAACATTTTCATGAGGGAATTAATATCAGTTTTGGCAATTGCATATATGTGATGACTGAAGACGGATCTGAGGGGGTGAGGAGTCGTTGCCGGGCTGAGCATAATATGTTTCCTCATAAGTTAAATAGAAAAACTCAAAAGTCAAGCAATATATTTAAATAAAGAGTGGAATGCCCGAGATAAGAGAGGTCTCACCAATAAGGAAAGTAGGACTTAAAATAGGCTCTCATAGTCATATAAAGGGGCTAGGATTAGATGAAAAGGGGAAAGCTAGACCAATAGCTGATGGTTTAGTAGGTCAATTAGAGGCAAGGGAAGCAGCTGGAATAATAGTCAACCTTGTTAAAGAGGGAAAAATGGGAGGAAAAGGTGTTTTAATTATAGGTCCCCCAAGCACCGGTAAAACTGCAATTGCATTAGCTATAGCAAAAGAATTAGGAGAGGACACGCCGTTTACTGCAATAAACGCTAGCGAAATATACTCTATGGAAATAAAAAAGGCCGAGATTCTGACTCAAGCTCTCAGGAAATCTATAGGGATAAGGATTAAGCAAACCAGGAACGTTTACGAAGGGGCTATAAAGGAAATTAAATTCAGGGTGGTCAAGAGCTCATGGAGTCCATATGCCGGAACCCCAAGGGAAGCTACTTTAACTTTGAAGACGAAGGACGAGGAAAAGACAATAAATGTAGGAGAGGAGATTGCATCTCAGTTAGCTGGGCTGAGAGCTAGAAAGGGAGATGTAATATGGATAGATGCAGATACAGGAGAAGTCCACAAAGTAGGTAGAACAAAGGGGATAGAAGGAGCTAAAGAATTCGATATAGAGGGTGAGAGGATAATAGAGATCCCAAGTGGTCCAGTTAGGAAGACCAAGGATATGGTTTTCACAGTTACCCTTCACGATTTGGATTTAAGTGCATCAATGCAGAATATACAATTTCAAGTACTCTTTGGCCTGTTCACGGAAAGGCAAATAAACGATGAGATAAGGAGGGAAGTTGATAAGAGCGTGAGGAAAATGGTTGGAGAAGGGAAGGGGGAATTAGTAACTGGTGTTCTCTTCATAGATGAAGCCAACATGTTGGACATGGAGGCTTTTAGCTTTTTAAATAGAGCTTTAGAGAGCGATCTTTCACCATTGGTAATATTAGCCACTAATAGGGGAATTACTAAGATAAGGGGAAGCGATCTAGAGTCTCCCCACGGCATGCCATTGGATTTACTGGACAGAGTGTTGATAATTAGGACGACACTATATAGCGAAGAAGAGCTCAGGGAGATACTGAAAATAAGAGCTGAGGAACTCGATGTGGAGTTAACCAAGGACGGTCTCGAGAGCCTAACAAAGGTAGCCAAGGAGTCAGGGCTAAGATATGCTGTAAGCATTATGGAACCTGCATTAACATTTGCTAAAAGGGCTGGAAGGCAAGCAGTTACCTCATCTGATGTGGAAGCTGTTAGAAATCTGTTCCTAGATGTAAAGAGGAGCACCGAGTACGTCTCCAAATTTGAAAGTTATATGCTTAAATAGACTATTTTAAAGTTTATTATTAAACGTTGTTATATTCCTGTTTTTAAGTAATTTTCAACTTCCCAATCAGTTATGAAAGAGTAATATTCTTGGATTTCTTTTTTCTTGAGCTTTATGAATTCCCTTATGATTTTTTCTCCCAAAGTATTCATTAGAAGCTTGTCGTCTTCAAGTTTTTTGAGAGCATATTCCAGGTCCCAATCTATTTTAGCCCCATCCCCTCCTATTACTCCTGGATCTAGATCTCTTTCTATACCATCATACCCTGCCCTTATTATAGATGCTAGAGCTAAATATATGTTTGAGAGCGCATCAGGAAACCTTAGCTCTATTCTTATGTTGTTTGTCTTGTATTCTGGAATCCTTATAACACTTAACCTGCTTCCCCTTGCGTAATTCAACACTTTAGAGGACTCCCTATCAGCCTTGAACTTCTTAAAAGAGTTGACTGTAGGATTAGTTATAGCTGTTAAAGCTTCAATGTGTTCTAGGATTCCAGCAATAAAGCTATATGCAATCCTTGACAAGTTGAAACCTCTTTGGTCATTTTGATCGTAAAACAGGTTTCTCTTGTCCTTAGAATCAATTAGTGAAATGTGTATATGCATTCCGCCGCTGGGCAGTTCATTAAATGGCATTGGCATGAAAGTCGCTATTAGACCGTGTATCATTGATATATCCCTGACTATTTCCTTTAGTGCAACCATTGAGTCTGATGCCTTTAATGCCTCCATCCTTACGAAGTTTATTTCATATTGCCCAGGCCCCTTTTCCTTACTGACCTTTTCCACTGGGATCCCACAGCTCTCCAGATACGAATTTATTTTTTTAAGTAAATCTTGTTGTGCTAAAAAACCCTCAGTAGAATATGCTCTGGCACTATCGGCTGGGTATATTTTGTTATCAATTCTTCTTACCAGATAAAACTTGGGTTCAAGAGATATGATAACCTTTATCCCCTTTTCCTCTAAGTCGTTAATTGTCTTGGCTAAAACTGTTCTAGAGCAACCTTCATGAGGAGTTAGGTCAGGAGTCTTTATATAACTTAATACCCTACCTGTTCTTTCCAAATAAGGGATTATTATGAATGTCGAGGGGTCTGGGAGAGCTATTATGTCCCTATCCCTCTCGAACTCTGATTCCTCTAAAGGTCTGTCCTTGTAATCATAACTTAAAATCGAGGATGAGAAAGGTATACCATCCTCTATGGCTTCTTGAAACTCAACCCTCCTTAGAGACTTCCCCCTAACATTCCCCAAAATATCCACGAACTCAACTCTAACGTAATCTACCCTACCAGTTTTCAGTGTTTCTAATATTTCCTCCTTATTCAAATTTAGCACCTTATTTCTCTAGCTATTAATAAGGTTAAGTGGCTTTTTAAAAATAAAGTGAAGGGGATGTGCTATTCCACCTTGAAGGAAAAGCTCTACTATGTGAAACCTGAAATAGCGTTTGACGCCTCAGTTGGAATCATAATAAAGGACAATTGCGAAACATTATTGATTAAAAGAAGGGAAAACCCAAATGATAAGTGGTCAGGACAAGTAGCATTCCCAGGAGGAAGGAGGAAGGAAGGAGAACTCCCAATAGACACTGCAATAAGGGAAGTTAGGGAGGAGGTGGGACTAACATTGAAAAGGGATAACTTCGTAGCTTATTTACCATCAATCTCACCATTTAGTTTTCCCATGAAGGTACAGCCAGCAATATTTAAATGGGAAGAACAGGAGGTAAGCATTAACAAGGACGAAGTTGAGACTTATTTCTGGGTTTCCATAAATGACTTACCTAAATTGAGGGGTAAATGTGATGTGAAGAAGTTTTTAACTGATTGCTTTATCTATAACAATTTTGTAATATGGGGGATGACATATAGGTTATTAAATACGATCATCGACTTGATTTCTTAACGAGGATTAACCATATGTAGGAAAGGATCCCGGAGGGGAGTAGGAATAGGGAGGACAGGAAATATAATGGATTTTGAAAAACGCTTAATACGCTTAGAGAGCTCACAATCATTAAATATGGTGAAATTGGATTTTTCCTGATGAACAAATATAAGGACAAAGTGGATAGACAGGCTAAAGCAAACTCAATGGAGATAAATATTATGTATGTAGAAGTAAAACTCAATAGTAAGGGTAACGTAAGGGAAAAGCCTAGCCAAAGAAAGAATAGACCTACTATTGATAAAGTTATTGAGGAAATATATGCAATAATTGTAAACTTTTTTGTGAACAAGTATTCTCACTTGCACACGTTTTTACTCTTCCTTTTCCAAAAGAGTAAGTGTACAGAAAATATAAAAGCTTTGTACAATATTCTTTTCCTGAACTCCATGAACAGGAGGGATTTCTTGAAATTAATGGTTGTAGTTGGTGCAGCAGTTACTGTAGCCCCAGCAGTACCACCCATAATAAATTACTTCGGTTACTTCTATAATGATTTAATAGCCCAGTCAACAAAATACTTAGTGGCAAACAATAAGGAGGGATTAGATGGTTATCCAAAATATAAGGTAGTGAATATAAATGATTACAACAATCAAGTAAAGAGTAGTGGATGCCCTGTATATTTCTTTAGTTATCCGTTAAGTAATGAGCCATGTTTTCTGGTGGACTTGAGTATATTAACAGGAAGTCAAATACCAAACGTAATAAATCCCTATTACAATCAATTCCCCACAACAGTAGATAGGAATAGTAAGATAAGCGGAGCTGGAACTAATAACTCAATTTACGCGTATTCTGATGTTTGCGTGCATTTAGGTTGTCAACTACCTGCAGGAGTGAAATCGAGTTCCCCTAATTCGCCTGGACTCTATTATCCTGGCGCGATGCTTCATTGTCCATGTCATGGATCGATTTACAACTTGGAGCAAGGAGGAGTAGTTGTAGCAGGACCTGCCCCAAGGGCTTTGCCAATGATAGTACTTGAATATGATAGCAATACTGGAGATATTTACGCTGTTGGATGCAATGCTCCTTACTTCAGCTCAGGAGTTCCTAGGAGGACACCTTCAGACAATTTAATTTTTGACCCTAGATACAGTTACTCTACACCTAGTAATCCTTCATGCAGTTAAGGTGAGGAAAATGGTTAAAGAGGAAAGAAGATCGTTGTTTGATAGGTTCCTCACATGGCTTGATGAGAGAGCTGGAATATATGGTCACACAATAAGGCCTTCTCCAAGATACGCGTTTAGATTAGATTACTGGTTGGGAAGTTTTGTTTTAGCTGCTTTTTTGCTTGAAGTAGTTACAGGACCATTAATAGCTATTTATTATACACCAAGTGATCCTTATACTTCAACTAAATACTTGATATCAAGCGTGCCTTTTGGGGCATTACTGTTTAGTATACATACATGGGGGGCCTATGCAATGGTTTTCTTCCTCATAATACATATGACCAGGAACTTTATTGTAGGGGCATATAGATCTCCAAGGGAAATAATGTGGGTAGTGGGATCAGTGTTGGCATTGTTAACATTGGCTGAGGCGTTCCTAGGCTACTCTCTTCCATATAATGTAATTTCCTGGACTGCAACTACCACTGGATTAAACCTCTTCAGTTACATGCCATTCGGTTTGGGAAACCTAATAGCTCAGTTCACCATTGTTGATCCCAACCAGCCAGGAATAGTTAGCGGAGTAGATCCCTTAGTACAGAGGTTCTTCATATTCCACTGGATTGTAGGGGGATTAATATTAGCTGTTTTAGGACTTCACTTGTACATATTTGAGAAGCATGGGATAACCCCGCCATTATCTGCTAAACCCAATGCACCAGAACTAATAGATGAATATAGAGATAAATTGGAGAACGATCCTAAATGGAGACTTCAGCCCCTAACTAGGACATTTGGGCTAATCATGATGACCTTCTTAATGGCTATAGGAGGGATATTTATAATATCCTCACTAATCCCCTTTGATATTTCAATAACAAATGGGGGTTTAACTTATGTTAAACCTGAGTTTACTCCCGCAGCTGCAGCTCAACAACCTCCACTACCTGACTGGTATTTCCTATTCGTCTACTTCTTCTATAAGGCAACAGACCCCACTACAGCCTCTTGGTTATTCCTATTGTGGTCATTAATAACTGCACTATTTCCTTTTATAGACGTATATATATTTAGGCATAAAGCCCCGCACCCAGCAATGAGGCCAGCTGCTATCTCCCTTGGCACTGGATTTATTATTGCTTTCATAGTTAACAGTATTTGGGCATATTTAACGCCTGGGCAAGATATAGGGAGCATAGGATTAATTGCAGACGCATTAATATTCATTTTATGTTTCGCGATAATATATCCTCTACTTAAGTTCGTAGCTCAGCCTAGGGTATTAAGGGCAATAAAGGAAATAGATGGGGGAAACGTCTTAGTTAAAGGGGATAAGGAAGAAACACTTAAGGGGATATTTTACGGAGTGATATCGATGTTAACACTAATTGGATTCCTATTATCTATGATAATAACTTATATAATGACAAACATTAATAACCTAATTTATGCCCAATTCTCTATAGGTTTCATGTTTGGTTTAGAAATGATAGCTACTAGCGTATTACTTATGATAATAAACAAGGCATTTGATATAATAAAAAGGTAAGTTTTTGTCATCGTGTATATAAGCACACAATTTTTCACTTTCCTAGACACGTATGCTAAAACTTGAATACATTTCTAACAAGTAATTTGACTAGTTTTAAAAATTACAATTCAATTCTTTCATGAGGTTTAGTGTAATGAAGAAGGAGAGATTCTTTGAAATGGCTACCCTTGCGTTTTCAATAGTGATTTTAACAATACTTGGGGTTCTTTCCTTCCAATACATGATTAGCATTGACTATGGCAAGTATTTCTCTCCAAATACTCAGCCTGAAGTAATAAAAGTAATTGCAAAGCAATACGTCTGGGAATTCATTTACCCCAATGGAACAGTATCTATAGACAAAGTAACTATTCAGGCAGGAAAACCTTACATTTTTGAGCTAACTAGCATGGATGTAATACATGCCTTTTATATAGTTCAGCTGGGATATAAATTCGAGGCAATTCCAGGGTATAACTATTCTTTGCCAATCCAAATAAATCAGCCAGGGGTTTACGATATATTCTGTGCGGAATTTTGCGGTCCAGGACATTACGCAATGATAGGAACACTTCAAGTTGTAAATGCAAGTAGGTGAGAATATGCAGAGGCTTACTTGGAAGGATTATTTAGCATGGATAGGGACAGTGCTTGGTCTGTTCGTATTATTCCTATGGGTAGGTGATTTTGGAAAGTTGGGTTACTTAGTTCAATCACCTATAAGTGATTACATAAGCAATTTATGGCTTATAACTTACATTGCTGGAGGAGGGGTTTTCAGCGTATTTATGGGAAGCCTCATATTCTTTGCAGTAAAGTTCAAGGAAAGAGGGGAGGAAGTAACAATTAAGGTTCCAAGGGCTAAAGAAGACCTATTCTTCTTTAAGATATCATTTCCATTCTTAATAACCTCTTCAGCATTGCTAGGATATGATATCTCTTTATATTTAAGTAATCCAGTAACTACAATGAACTATCAATTCGTTATTGGTTTACTAATTACTTTCGAGGTAGCTGTTCTAGGGGCAATTATATTTGTTATATATAAGGCGTTTTATAGCGATTGAGTATTTCCAGAGAAAATTTAAATCTCCCCTTTTTTAATATAATGATTATGATGAAAGCCGTCTCCTCAACTTTTACTGCAATAGTTGCAATAATAGTTGCTATAGTAGCTGTTGGAGTAGGCGTGTATTCATATGTGGAATATCAAAACCTAACCCAACAATTAAGCGCCCCTCCTACTACAACAACGACATCAATGCAAAAGAACTTGCTCCCATATGATAATGCAAGTAAGACTGTTTTCGTTACGATAGAGTCCTTAAATACAGGTAACCCATTCAATTTCAACGGGACTAGTAATGGTGCCCTAATAATTTACATTCCAGCAGGCTATAAATTATCATTGACTTATATAAATTTGGAGAGCCTTACGCATAATTTAATATTACTCCAAAACTCCTCTCCCACTCCAAACAATGCTGATATAGCTAAGTTTGGTACAATAATAACTGCAGTAGGTACAAGCGCAAGCAGTTACCAGACAAACGGTATATCATCAGGGCAAAAAGATACAGCGGTCTCCCCTACGTTAAACCAGGGGACTTATATGCTTGTTTGTGGGATATTAGGGCATGCAGAGAGTGGAATGTGGGCAGTAGTAGTGGTGAGCTCATCAGTCTCCCAGCCCTATTATGTTATATCTTCATGATTCAGGTTATTCGCAAAGCTATATTTTTTTATACATAACATTTCACACTTTTATGCTAACTATTTAAAAACTGTCTCCCACTATATTCTGTTGAGCTATCCCATGTCTAAAGTTGTGAAAATATTGAAACATGCATTGACTACAACCAATGCATCTGATATAGGGATAATGTATATTGTGGTAGGAGTAATTAGCCTAATAATAGGCTCTATAGACGCTGCCTTAATTAGAGATCAATTGACATTTAATAATATTAGCGCAGTAGATTACTATACTGCAGTTTCCTTACACGGAATAATAATGATATTTTTTATGGTAATGCCCATTTCAGTGGGGTTTGCAAACTATTTAGTACCAAGGATGATAGGTGCAAATGATTTATACTGGCCAAAAATAAACGCGCTTTCATTCTGGATCCTCGTTCCATCAGTGTTCCTAGTATTCATTGCGCCCCTCTTCGGCCCTATAGATACAGGGTGGTATATGTATGCCCCCCTATCAACAGAGCTATCAGTTAATGGAGGTTTCGGGGTCGATCTCGTTGAGATAGGTCTAATGGTTGCAGGCGTGTCATCAACGTTAACTGGAATAAACTTTATCATGACTATAACTAAGTTAAGGAAGGTTCCATACAGTAAGATGACTTTATTTGCATGGTCAATGTTTGCAACATCAATTTTACTTGTTATAGCCCTACCTCCATTAACTGCTGGGCTAGTAATGGCTTTTCTAGATAGGAATTGGGGGCTAAACTTCTTTAATGCTGCAGCTGGAGGAAATCCAGTTTTGTGGCAACACATATTTTGGTTCTTTGGACATCCTGAGGTCTACATATTAGTTTTGCCGGCTATGGGTTTAGTGTCTGAATTAATACAAAGGGCAGCTGCAAGGAGGAGACTCTACGGTTACATGGCTGTGGCACTCTCATCAATGGCAATAGCCTTCTTGAGTGCATTTACTGTTTGGATGCACCACATGTTAACTGCTATATTTAATGAGCCCATAAGGATATTAGCCTCTTCTATGACTATGGCAATAGCCCTTCCCTCAGGTATAAAGGTCTTTAATTGGACTGTTAGCTTATACAATTCAAGGCTAAGGATAACCACGCCAGGCCTCTTAGCATTAGGTTTCGTGGTTTTGTTCTTAGTGGGCGGAATTACTGGTGTGTTTTTACCTCAAGTGCCTGTTGATTACGCCGTGAACGGTACTTACTTTATAGTTGGGCATTTCCATTACATAGTTGGGGCAATATTAATAGCCTTATTAGGTGGGCTATTCTATTACTTCCCACATTTCACGGGAAGGAGGTACGATGAAAACTTGGGTAACTCTGCTGCAATTTTGCTAATTTCAGGTTTCTTCATATTGTCCACTGGAATGTCTATAGACGGAGCTTTAGGCATGCCCAGGAGATATGCAGTAGTTCCCCTGCCTCAATATCAACCTTTCCAAGATATGGTTACAGTAGGGGGCGTCTTAGTGGGGGTAGGGATGATTATGGCTTTCGCAAACTTACTCTATTCATATTTCAGGGGGGAGAAAGTAACTACTACAGACCCGTGGAATGTTGAGAGCATAGAATTGCCTGACTTCGCCATAAAGCCTGTTAAGTTGCCACTTATATTTGGGAAAGCAATGGATGGCAGTGAACCAGAGCACCATCATGGTTCCTATTATCCTTCCATCTTAGGTCTTCTCATGGTTTTCCCTCCTCTGGGATTCCTAGCTTTGCTTCACGGAATTTTACCACTAGGATTATTCTTCATATTAAGTTTTATAGGAGCAGGCTTTGCATGGATGTACAATGATTATTTCAAGGGCATGTTACCACCTAGCTCACCTTCATTTAACCTCCCTTCAAGGCATATCGATGGAGGGATCCCAGTTAATAATAACGTTGTAAGTAATAATTCGGTTTCGACATCTGTAATAGTAAGCGATGCCAGAAGAGCAGTTCTGCTCTTTATAATTGCGGAAGTAACCTTATTTGGGTCATTTATTGGAGGATACTTATTTGTACAGAACTTCACTCCAACTTTCGCAACAATTCAGAGGGTTCCAATAGAAGTTTTTCCATTACCTGTTATATTAACAATAATACTCCTTTCAAGCTCAATCCCAGCTCACCTAGCGCATCACGAGTTAATGAAGGGGAATTTAAAGGCTTACAAGATTCTCGGAGCTTTAACCTTCGTCATGGGATTTACATTCCTCATGGGACAAGTATATGAATTCACCCATCTCATTGAGTTCACTCCACAGCTCAACGCCTTTACTACTTTCTTCTTCTCCATAGTTAACTTGCACGCATTTCACGTAATAATGGGATTAACTCTATGGGCTTTTACACTCTTCAGAGCAAGGAAAATACCACCATATGCTGGTGCTACTGCAACTACATACTACTGGCACTTCGTAGACGCGATTTGGGTTATAGTATTTACAATGCTCTACCTTTCACTATACTAAGTTGAATTTTTTTATAAAAAAATCTCTTTTTTCAAAACTAACCTCAACTCTGACGTAAGGGGTTTTTACTGGGATATAGCCCACGTTTGAAATAACTTCAAAGTAGTTACGCGAAATACCGCTAATTCCTTTTAGAATATCTTGAGTGGAAACAACAAAACTAAATGGTTTTAGCTTTAACCCCTTATCAGGTATATAGGACTCACTAACATTTACCTCAATCAAGTTAAATCCATTATCTAGAGGTTTTATCTCAGCCCTCTTAACGTATAAGGAGTCATTAATCAACTGACTTAAATCACTTTCCTTTCCACCTACTTTTGCTCTCCAGGCTCTTGGTAAGAGCCAACCAGCATTTGCGGTTGTTCTAGTTAAGTATTTAAATGCTGTTTTAGTATTATGCAGGAACATATTTATTTTTCCCATCTTTATAACTGCCTTCTCAAAGGTATCAATCCCCTCATCGTCAAAGTAATGTGGGTAACATCCTTCGTTGGGTGAATCATACACTTCTAATGGAAATTCGCTCACTTGCTCCCCTATTGCCTTGCCCCATAGGAAGTTTCTAGTCATTATGGATCCTGCTAAAAATGAATGAAGTATTATGCTAGCTATATCTGAAAAGGGAATTGGTGAGAAAGTTATTGAGTTTAACTTAACGTCCCCTGGATCTACTATGCTATAAGACTTTACTTCCTCCTCAGATCCTTCGCAAACATAATGTTCATCAATTGGCTTCACTAAAACCTCCTTTTCCTCTTTCTTGAAGAAACCCGTTGAAGTTATAAGTTCCCTTCTCTCAATAATCTTTATGTCTCCTTTTCCTCCCTTATTTTTATAATTACCTCTATTACTCAATAACTTAATCCTCGGAAACGGTCTGGGGATTTGAACATATAAAGGAAATGGGGAAATTTTACTCATAGCATTTCTTAGCCTTATCGCATTTTCTTTATCTAATGGTTTAGATAATGTATTTACTGAAACGGAACCGTTTAGTGCTAAATAGTAATTATATTCTTCTTTTTCGAAACCTGCTTCCACTCTATTCAGATGGATTATTATGACTTCATCAAATAGAGGCTTTAGATCACTCATTAATTTAAATAAATCCACACTCACTTGATCTATGATGGTTTCAGGAAAAAATTTTTATCAGTTACCTAAAACTTCCATTGCAATTTCCTTGGCTATTTGAGGAGTGATTCTCTCTCCTGTCTCCGCCCTTTTCTTTATCTTATCCAATATCATCCTGAGCTTGCCTTGATCCTCTATTTCTATTCCCATGTCCTTCAATATTTTCCTCAAGCCATGAATTCCACTGTGTTTTCCCAGTTCTATCCTCCTAAAGTTCCCTACTTCCTCTGGATACATTGGTTCATAAGTCTCTGGATTCTCAAGAACACCGTGTACATGAATTCCAGATTCATGTCCGAATGCGTTCTCCCCTACTATAGCCTTAAAGTAAGGAACCTTTATCTTTGTTAGCTCCTCAACAACCTTACTCGTCTCATATAACATGTGAGTTTTTACCTTAGTCTCGTAGCCCATTAACTTCTTCAATGCCATTACCACTTCCTCTAGTGAAGCGTTACCTGCTCTCTCCCCAATACCGTTAACCGTCACGTGAACTTGCCTAGCACCAGCCTCTACTCCTGCTAAAGAGTTTGCTACAGCTAGCCCGAAGTCGTTGTGGCAGTGCACACTTATAATTATTGATTCCCCTACTATTTTCTTAACGTAACTTATTAAATCATAGAATTTGAAGGGGGTCATAACACCTACTGTATCTGGGATGTTGATTCTTCTTGCCCCAGCTCTAACTGCAGTCTCTATAACTCTTTTTAGAAATTCCCTATCACTTCTAGTGGCGTCTTCAGGGCTGAACTCTACTTCTAATCCATGAGATCTAGCATACTTTACGCTCTCTTCAACGGCATTGATCATTTCCTCCCTCGTCATCTTTAGCTTGTATTTTAAATGTATATCTGAAGAGGCTAGAAATAGATGTATTGTGTCTATACCAGTTGAAATTGTAGTATCAATATCCTTAATGTTACATCTTGACAATGCAATTACTTCTGAATTACTTATTTCCCTCTTTATTTCCCTCACTGCTTCAAATTCCCCACCTGAGGAAGCAGGAAATCCTGCCTCTATTACATCTACACCCAGTTTTTCAAGCTGCTTGGCTATTTTGATCTTTTGAGAAACTGATAAATCTATTCCAGGTGCTTGTTCCCCATCTCTTAACGTAGTATCAAATATCCTTACGTATTTTCTCTCCTTACTCGAGAATAGAATCAACCACTTTTGATCTTGTACCTTTTAACTCTACTAATTTAAAGTTTTCCTCTATTCCCCTATTGTCTATGAGAGACAACTGAAATTCCTCTGCTTTAGAGCTAAGCAGAATAAAATTCATTGAACTTAATAATCAACATAAGGTATGAATTCCATTTTAACTTTCATGGAACTTTTTAATATATGCTTACTTTAAACTGTTTGGGAAGTTAGAAAGGATAGAGTGTCTTCCCCTTCTTAATGTTTAAGTGTTACGTTGTATAATCCCTTAAGGAGGTGCCTAGGGGAATTAAAAGCAAGGAAATGTTATATAATGGGTGAACACTATTATAAGCCCTAACGAGGCTATTTAATTGGTGTGGTTTATATTGGGGCAATGGAAATTTCATACTTCGGAAATTCGTATTTTGTATTGAAAATAAACGACCTAAGGATTGCTATAGACCCACATGATGGGGAAAGTATTGGATTGAAAAGGTGGGAGAGTGAGGCCGAGATTTTAATTATCTCCCATGATCATTATGATCATAACGCTAAGGAGGTAATAAGAGATAAACCCCAAATAATTAACAGAGAGGGTTTCTTTGATCTAAAGGAAGTTAAGGTAAAGACTATAAAGTACTATCATGATCAATGCAAGGGGAAATTATTTGGACACACGTTGATTTCTATTATATATTCTGAAACAGGAAAAATAATTCACTTTGGTGATATAGGGGCAATTCCAAGTGAAAGGATAATAAGCGAACTGAAAAATCCATTATTAGCATTGATTCCTGCAGGAGGAGTTACTACTATTGACTCAAAGCAATTCCTTGAACTTGTGGATTTAGTGAAACCTGAGTTCGTTATTCCTATGCATTATTGGATTAAAGGGCTTTATTTGCCTATAAATGAACTCGATTTGCCATTAATAGCGAGCAAATATCCAACTATAACCCTTAAAAACAAATTTAAAATAAATGAACTTAAAAAAGGAATTAATATATTAACTACTACATTCTGACTTTCTCTACTTTAAAAGTTACCTTATCGTTATCTACACTCAAAATCCTCTCTATAGCCTTCCTTATCACTTCGCTCCTATTATACCCATTCCTTATTGCATATCTATCTAGTAATTCCACCATTTCCTCTTCAAGTTTGAATGTTATTACCCTCATTCCCATATTCTTCTGAATATGATATTACCATTACGAACACTTAAAACTTTTTGGGAGTAGTATTACTGTATTAATATTAGAGGAGGATTACCAAATTAGAAATACTTTTATTCCAGTACTAACATAGATTTCCCTAAGGAGGAGAATACATATGCCAACTATTCACTTATCCATTCCGGAGAGCTTGTATATAGAGCTCAAGAGGAGAGCAGAGGAGGTTGGAATTCAAATAACAGATTTAGTAAAAATGTATATAAGGGATGGGCTTCAACAAAGCATAGCAAAGGAAGAATACATAGTAGAGGATTCAAGGCAAGAGGAATTAGAGTACTTAAAAGCAAAAATAGAGCAACTCGAGAAACTAGTTATATCTATATATAAGAAACTAGACTTAAGTCAAGTTCAAGTTGAGGACAGGGACTCAGCCTAGGCCCTCAAGTATTTTCATTGCAGCGTTATAGCCAGGACAACCTGTAACTCCTCCTCCTGGATGAAGACCAGCCCCACCCAAATAGAGTCCCTTAATTGGGGTTACGTAGTTAGCAAGCTCAGGTATCGGCCTGAAGTTAAATATTTGGTCAGGAGTCATTTCAACATGGAATATATTTCCATGATATAGACCAAACCTATCTTCTAAATCTCTAGTTGATATGAATAACTTCTTGATAGGATTAAAATTAGGTGCAAATCTCCTCACTGCCTCAATCAAGTTATCCTCGAATTCCTTTATTATATCTTCCTTTGCGTTATAACTTAAGTATTGGGAGAAAATAGAGAATACGTGTAGATTCTGAGGGGCAAGAGTTTTATCTACAGAGGTCTGTATATTTATTGAAGCCCAAGGCATCTTAGAGCCCCCTCTATTTAGATAATCTCTATATGAATCCTCTATGTATTTAATATCTGGCATTATCAATGTTGATGCTATGTGCTGTGGTCCTAAACTAGTTCCCAACCCATTATAATTAGGCAACTCCTCTAATACACCGACCATTTTACAAGCCACCCCTTCTGCTTTTATTGCCCTCACCTTCCTACTCAACTCCTCATCATATTCTTGATCCTTCATTAATTTGAGAAAAGTACTCTTTGGATCTATACAAGATAACACCTTTTTAGCTTCTATGAGCCTGCCTTTAATTTTTACTCCCCTCACCTCACCTCTTCTTAGTACTATTTCTTCAACCTCTGATCCCAAGAATATCTCTGCACCCCTAATTTCAGCAGCCTTCATTAATTTCCTTGAAAGCTCTCCCATCCCTCCCTCAATATATCCCCATGCTCCTTGAACTCCATTGACTTCCCCTAAGTTATGATGTATTAAAACATATGCAGTTCCAGGTGTTGAAGGAGAGGCGTTTGCACCTACTACAGCATCCTCAATTAATGCAGTTTTCAATTCCTCACTTTCAAAGAATTCATCAAGTAGCCTCTTGCCATCCATTGCTATTATTCTCAACAATTCATCCACATCACTTTCCTTTATTCCTAACTTCTTGGAAATATCGATTAGCGAGTAAAAGGAAACTGGGGGGGAAAGCATTAAGTGCTTAAATACAGGTAAATATTTATTCCAAAAGCTCAACCACTTCTCGTAGTTTACTTTGTCGTTTCTCGAAAACTTCTCTATTTCCTTCAATGTCTTCTCCTTGTTCGAGTAAATAAATAAATTCTTACCGTTTTCCATAGGCAAGTAAAGTCCTGGTTCCTTGACGTAAACTTTAAGTCCTAGCTCATCTAATTTCAAGTCCTCAATAATTTTCTTATGAAAAAGGCTCAGGACATAAGCCCCTGTGTTTACCTTTACTCCTTTCCAAAGCTCCTCTGTTACGCATGCACCCCCTATAATCTCCCTTCTCTCGAAGACTGCAACTTTTAACCCCTTTTCAGCTAAATAAGAGGCAGCCACTAAACCATTATGCCCTCCTCCTATTATTACTACATCATACACAGGTAATACTCGACCGTGAGCTTAAATTTCATGTGATCGGGCTCTCATCATGTTTCAGTTGCCCTAGCTCCAATCATTAAGTTAAGGGTTTCTGATACTTTTTAAGTTTTAAGGGGTCTTAAACTCGTGGAAGTCACTGTAATTGGCGGAGGTATAATAGGTCTTTTCTCATCGTATTATCTAAATAAGGAAGGAGTCAAAGTAAAGATCTTGGATTATAGACCAATTGGTAATGCATCCTCTCATGCAGCTGGACTAATAGAGCCATACAGGATTGAAGTAATAAACACTAGCCATATGGTGGCGAAGCTAATAGACTATATGAAGAGAGGAGCGATTTCAATTAAGTCAATAGATTTTCCTTGGTTATCAAAACTAATTAAGATTATCAATAAACCATTGCCTAATTCATTATGGGAAAAGATGGTACAAATGGCTACCTTTAGCTTAAGGGAATATAAAAGGCTTTCGGAGGAAGTTAAGGGGATAGAATATCACGAGGAAGGTTTAATAGAAGTGCACGTAACTGAAGAAGGTTTAGAAAGGGCAATAAAGGAATACAAGAAGAGTAGGTTGTTACCTAGATTTGAAGTAGTGGAAGTTAAGGGATTCTCAGGAGGAATAAAGTTCCTAGATACCACTCACGTAAGCACTGAGATATTTATAGAGGAGATGAGGAAGGAGTTAGGAAAAATAGAAGTAATTTACGGTAAAGCAACTATGGTAAGCAATAGGATTTTCATAGGTAACAAGGAATTGAAGAGTGACAAGTTTCTAATAACAGCTGGAACTGGTAGTAGGGAATTCGGGGTACCAGTTACATCGTTTAAGGGATATGGAATTAGAGTTAAGACTAGGAATAACTTCAAAGTCCCCTACGTTTTTTCAGACTATGGAGTTGCCTTAGTCCCTTTCTCGAAATGGAGTAAAGTAACTTACGGCTTCGATATGACAAGTGGAAAAAGGCAGAGCTCTGTACCATTATCAATATGTAGCAAAGTAGTTGGGGGATTAGAGGAAATAGATTTCAATAGCGGTGAAAGACCATGTACACCAGATGGTTTCCCAGTTTTAGAGGTAAGAGATAACATTGTTATAGCAACAGGAAACTGTAGACTGGGTTGGACTTTTGGTCCTGCAATGGGTAGAATAGCCAGCGACTTAATATTAGGGAGGAAGCCAATCGGAGAGGAATTTTCGTCATCTAGATTTCATATTTCATCATAGGCAAAACATAGGTTTGGGAAGTTGGATTTCAAGTACTGTTTTCTCTCCTCCCTTAATTTCCTAGCTATAGTCTTGTAATTCTCTCCAAAAACCCTCCTGGGATCTAAATTACTCAGGTTAACCCCTTCCGCCCTTTTTATTACATATAAGTTTAAATCCTCGTCAAATTCGAATTCAGCTCTCTCCTTCACTATTGATATAACAGTTCTCATTGTTACTTCTGGGGTAACTTTGAAGTCCCCCACGTGCCCTGTATTTAAAATGTAAACCTCAGTCTTATTCCTTTTTAGGAACTCGTACAGTCTTATTGCATTCAACCATTTTGGCTCTATTATGAATGGATCGAAGCCAGGCACCCTTATAGGTTTTCCAACTTGGTTAGCATCCATTGTACCTGCAGAAGTTATTACAGATTCCCCTAGCATGTAATATGCCACAGCCTGCTCTTCGTTTTTTGTCTTTGAAGCAACAGGCATCTCTCTTCTCCTTGTTATAAAGAAGACTAGATCTACTTTGTCTAGGTTTATTGAAGTGTCAGAATTCTCTATATAGTTCCTAATTGCAATTGCCCTACCATTGCTGGAAAAGCTAACGTCATCGAAGTCCACTTTTCCGTCCTTTATTGAAACGTTCTCTATTATTGAGTCTTGATGTAAAACCCCCTTCATTAAACCTGGTAGTTTAGTTAAGCTATCTGTTTTAACATATAAATTGTTCTCTGTACCTAAGCACTTTCCGTCCATAGTTAATATGTTTATGTCGTCCTGCCTTATAACAACTCCTTCTGGTTTAACTAAGTTGTGGTCGGCCATTGTGATGGTTGTTTTTCCAGTACCACTTAGACCGAAGATTATAGCCCCTTTCTCCCTGATTTCCCCTCCTATTTTAACCCTATATAATTTAGATGCAGCATGAACTCCAAGCATACCCCTTTCCCTGGCTATATTCATTGCTAGCCTCAATATACTCATCTTCAATTCCCCGTAGTAATCGCTTCCAAGTACTACGTTTATTTTCTCTTTGGGATCTACTACTATTAAGTTCCTCTTCCACTCCGGGATATCAATTGTTATTATTTCCCCCTCTCCATCTTCCTTGGCTGGAAAATAATTTGTCATGAACATTAAAGCTAAGTGAGGGTAAGACTTACTAACGTAAGCAGTTGCCTTTATTGAAAAAGTGGAAGTATTTCCAACCTGACCTGAAACAACTATTAGTTCTCTCCCCTTTGCCCAGTCTCTTACTTCCTCTAATTGCTTAATGACTGCCTCCTTTCTTTCTTCAGGTATAGAATTTATGTCGTCAATTGTGTTTTCCACTGACCTAGCCCTTACCTTTGAAGTGAATGCTAAAACCCCTAGGTTATTTGGTGCTGAGTATTTGCTAGCCTCACTCCTCAATTCAAAAAAGCTAGGGTTCCTGATTAACCTGCAATTCCTTATAATATCGTAAACTATCTCCTTAAGTTTATACATTCAGAGCACATGTAAACTATTCATTAGCCTTTATAATTTTAATGCAATGACCACTTTTTGATCATATATTGGAATTACGTTTGCAGTATTTAATGAAGAGGCTAATTCAATATCCTTCATTAAACCCTTCTTCATGAGCTTACTTCCGCTCTTCCCACTCATTATTATTTCCTTGAGGTTGTCGTAACTGTTCTTAAATGCCAAATATGCTGCTCTAGCTTGATCTGTATGCTCCATTGAGCTATAGTATATTATAGCCCCAGCTCCTAGGAAGTCCTCTAAGGAGAACTCCCTACACGAGTTTCCTGAAGCAACTATTGCAACGTCTTTGTCAACTTTTGGTAAGTATTCCCCAATAGACCTGGCATTTAATAGAGATCCAATTATGGCATCTTTTCCGGAATCTACTATGCATTTAGTGCCACAAGTGCTCTTGTGAATAATTACCTTTCCTTCAACCTTTTGCTTCTCTAGGTTTGAAGGAGATGGGTCTAGGTCAAAGCCTGGAATTGGTTCTCCCCCAACCTCACCTGCAGTCAGCGATTCCTTATACACCTTTTTTAGCATCAATGCCTCCCTTATGTCTTTAACTGGTACAATGGCTTTAGCTCCCAAATTTAAAGCGTGAACCTCAAATGTCGTAGCCCTCAAAATGTCTATAACTACTATTTGCTTTCCGTCCTTTCTAGCCTGCCTAGCCCCTTCGTCATACCATTTAATATCTATTTTCTTCACAGTATATTATAAGAGGAGAAATACAAAAATTTAACCTGTGGAGAAAAAATATCTTGAGGCTACAGGCCGATGAAATGGGACTACAAGGGCGAGGCCCTTGTAGTCCTCGTATTACTTATTCAGTATTTAATTTCCTTCCTAACTTGAAATAACTGCTAGACGTTAAATTTGCTACTCAACAATAAATAACTGTTTGGGGACCCGGCCTTCAGAGAAAGCTACTGCTTCACCAGCCAGGTGAACGGGTCTCAAACTTTTATCCTCTAGTTTCTCTTATCATTAATGAAGTGTGGCTATAAATTCCTTGAGGGGATTGACAGAGACTTTCCAGTTAACGAGGTGGATATATACAGGGTAATAGAGGATCAGGGAAATTTATATATAAGGCTGGACGTTCATGGGGAAAAAACACTACATTAAGTTTACACCCAATGACTTATACATTTACTCTCCTTACATAAAGGGATTAATAGAGTCCATAGAATTTGAAAACTGTTCGAAGAAGGAGATAATTGAAGAAATTATATATAATGTAATACTAGATTTGGGTGAATATAGAGCAAGACTTTTAGAGATGTTTGATTCTCTTTTTGATAAAATAACATCAGGTGAGGTTAAGAACACTCAAGAAATAAAAGCATTGAGGTTAAAGGTGCTAACCCTATATTCAGACTCACAATCCCTTTATTATGTGTCTAAGAAGTTATCTAAACTCATTGACCAAACCTTAATAGAAGACGTTCAATTCTCGTTAAGTAGAGCCGAGACGCTCCTAACTAGATCATCAGATTTATATAACATTTATCTAACACAGGTTCAAAACGATTTAAACGTTGTAATAAAGAAGCTGACCTCTATCTCCTTCATATTCCTTCCAATAACTGCAATAGCAAGTCTTTATGCAGTGAGCTTTTCATCCATAGTGGAGAACTTCTATAATATATACTCAATAGTTTTTGTTGTGCCTTTAATAGTCTTGGGGATATTAATGACTATATATTTGCGGAGGATTGGGTGGCTTTGATAGGAAAAAGAATAAGCTATAAGAAGCCACTATAGATTACTTTATTTTTTAATTATTAAATATAATAAAAAGAAATGTAATAAATTAAGGTTTATTGAGTTTTAAGTAGACTAAAATATTACAACTATTTAAGAACTCACTAGCCACTTAAAAGAATTCTATCCGTGAACTACCTTAAGTAACTCAAGCCCCATCCTCTCTATATCCCTCGACTGCCATAGATTTCTTCCAACGGTTATCCCCTTAGCCCCGCATTCAATGGCTTCCCTCATCATCTTTATGAACTCTTCCTCATTTGAACTCTTTGGCCCTCCCCTCACTAATATTGGGGCAAAAGAAGATCTAACTACTTCCTTAAAAGATGCTTTGTCTCCAGTGTAATCCACTTTAAGTGCATCTGCCCCTAGCTCAGATGCTATTCTAGTTATTAATTTCACTTTTTCAGGATCCCTTAAGGAATCGTAGCCTTTACTTATATATAGTGGCTCAACTATAACAGGCATTCCATATTCTTCTGAATCCGAAATAATCTTAGATATCTCCCTAATGTTTTTTCCCTCTATGCTTTCGTCTTCGTACCCAACTAGATAATAAACTACTACTGCCTCTGCACCCATGGATACAGCATCTTTTATAGAGTATAAATTTTCGTAATAACTACCCTTTACCTCAGTCCCCCTTAAATAGTTAGAAACGTCTAGCCTTATTATTAAGGAGGGAGCTCCCCTACCTATGAAATTATCTTTCAGTATTCTGAAGGCCCCTGGCGTAACTTGCAATGCATCTGGATTAACCTTAATTAGCTTTTTTACAGTATCCTCTAAGTCCTCTATACCTTTAACAGCCCCCATTAATATACCATGATCTAGTGCTACTACAAATGCCCTCCCATCTCTATTAAAAACTCTTCCCAGTCTTAACTTCTTCCCAGATTCAGAGTACATGACTTCTCATAAGATTAATTCAAATTAAAAGCTTCGATATTATTAATCCAGTAATGAAAGAGGCTAAAAGGAAAGAAAAGGAGATTATTATGGAAATGTAAGTGTTAAGTATTAAGAAACCACCAATAAGTGCCCCTAGGATTTCCCCTATATCAAAGACTCCAGAAAATATTGCATAAAGGCCTTGAGGCGCATTGGATGCACTATAATAAGTTATTGAATTGTCATATATTGACCACATGATTCCCATAACCATTAAGGCTATAGTCCCAAGCAAATAGGATTGCGTCCAAAGAAATGGGACTGAAAGAATTACAAATGACCTCAAGATTATAGCCAAGTTCATAGCTTTCGCTGAAACCCTCCTTGCTAGCAAATATCCCAAAGAGGATGAAAGGGAGTTGAGTCCTAGTGCAATATATGTTATATCTGAACTAGAAGTCCTTAGTAAGAAAGGTGGGATAACAGAGAAAAATAAGCCTGAGGAAGTTGCGAAGAGAAATCTATTTGCTAATATGAATCCAAAAACCCTTTTCCCACTGCTAATCCTACTTAAACCTTCTATTGAAACTAATGGAGAGGAAAATAAAGCATAAAAGCTAGCTCTATCTGCCCTTTTAAGGAAATTATTGAATAATATGAAACTCCTGTAATTCAATATCCCCTTAGGTATGTTAAATGAGAAAAATATTATTGCAAACATTATTGAAAGCATTGTTATCGGGAAACTTGCAATTAAACCAGCGAACATGGATGCCAAGGATCCACTAACACCTCCAGCCAGTTTAGTAACCTTTAAAGCAAATATGGCTTCATCTTCATCCATGTTTTCCAATATCGAAAAGGATAATGCTATAGAGGCGAGAGTTGAAAAGAAGGCTATAGTTGTTATCGCTGTTAAATAAGTTATTTCACTCTTGTAAAGAAGCGCAATGATTATTGGTATTAGGCACATTAAAGAGGACAAAAGGAAGATTTCCCTGTTATGACCAGAATTTTCAATCTTACTTCCCACTATTGATGAAAGAAAGGACAATATGTTGAAAAGTATTATAGATATAGCAACGAAGGAATTGCTTAAGTGAAGTAACTCTATACCATTAATTGCGAAATACGTCGAGGCAAACGAAGATGGAACGGATATCAACGAAGGGATCAAATACCATTTATTCATACGTATTGAAGTTGTTCAATGATTTCACTTAAAAGGGCTATTGCATTTGGAGATTGGAAAACGTTTTGAATCAGGGGAAAATAGTATAAATATGGTTAAGAGAATTGGAGATAAAAAGGTATCAGATATAGGGTTGGGGACATGGAAGATGGGAGGGGGTTATTGGACTCCAGACACTACAAAAGACGAGGAGGATGTGAGAGCCATAAGGTTTGCACTTGAGAATGGGATAAACTTAATAGATACAGCAGAAATGTATGGGGGAGGACACACAGAAGAGCTAGTTTCTATGGCGATAAATGGACTTGATAGGGAGGAAATATTCATTATAACTAAAGTATGGAGTAATCATTTGAAATACGATGACTTAATTAAGTCCGCAAGGCAAAGCTTAAAGAGACTGAACTCTAAATATATAGACCTTTACTTAATTCATTGGCCTAATACCTCTGTTCCCATAGCTGAAAGCATTAAGGCTATGGAGAAGCTTGTTGATATGGGTGTAATAAGGTACTTTGGGGTAAGTAATTTCACTGTTAAGTTACTAGAGGAAGCAAGAAGCGCAACTTCAAAGTATGAGATAATTGCTAATGAAATAGAGTACAGCGTTATGAATAAATCTCCTGAAAAGGATTTAATTCCTTATTGTGAAAAAAACAAAATAATTGTAATTGCATATTCTCCCTTAGGGAAGGGTAATATAAGTAAGCTAACTATCCTCGAGAGCATAGCTAAGAAATATAATAAAACAGCGGTCCAAGTAGCTTTAAATTACTTAATAAAGAGGTCAATCCCTATACCCAAGGCAAGTAAAATAGAACACATAAAGGAAATATTGGGAAGTATGGGATGGTATTTGACTGAAGAGGACTACAATAGAATCTCAAAAACTGCAAAATTCTAATGGCATTTAAATTATGTATATCATAATTAAGCAAGCGGTGATTTTAAAGTAGCAAATTCCCTTTTTGCCTAGAACACAATGATAAAACACTTAGGTTTAGGAGTGATAGTAATAGTTATAGCGTTAATCTTTTTTGAGGGAGCCTTGGTTCAAAGTCAATGCACTTTCAGTGTACCTGAGGGGACTTATGTAATATATAAAGTATATCCAACAATATATAATGGAAGTAAAACAATTAATGTTACAAGAGGAACAGTATATTATAATGTTACTATCTCAACTCCAAGCTACATAGCAGTTGTGACAAATAATAATGCATCATCCATAATATATGGAAACTATAATCAGGAAACTATTAATCAAGGTAATTATGGAAACTTAACAGTGTTTCCAGCCTTAAACCCTTACATATTGCAACCATCAAATATAGGCTTAGGGACTTCAACTGGAACTAGTTTAATATATAAAGGTTTAAGACTCTTTAACTACATGAATAAAACCATTACAGCTTATGAATACCTTTATTCTTATAACGGCATCAGTCTAGACATGATAGTCGATAGGGCTACGGGGTTAATATTAAAGGAGATACTTCTCGCAAGAATTAGCTCAGTGAGTATTAACATAACCTATGTACTTATCTCCACTAACTTAAGTGGTCTAGGGGGCAATCAACCAACTTGTACAATCCAAGCTAATAATTCGTTTAATATAGCTTTCCTAGCAATTCCCTTAATAGCTATAGTAATTATATTGTATTTGCTGTTCAAGACCAAGAAGAAATGAGGAAAGCAGTCTATCTCAAAAGCCCTGATAATCCTTGACAACATATTTCCCTCCTTTCCTAGTTATTAATCCGGAATACACCCCCCATTCATTAATTATTATTTCCAGTAACTGCATTCCCTCAGGAGAAGTATAGTCTTTCACTCCTTTTCTCAATAGGGCAAAGTAAAGTGTTTCAATGTCAAACTCCCGTAATTCTTTTGCTGTTACAAAGGGTTCAACCTTTATTAATGACTCCCTTATTAACTCCTTCCTCTTCCTTATATTTGACTTTAGGAACTCTATACCTTTATCTGTTATTATGATGTCTCCTTTTCCTATAGTTACGAAACCTAAGTTATTGGTTAGGTATACTATTGGCATAAGATCGTCGAGGTCTACTTCCATTTCCTTTTCTAACTCATATAAGTCTGCTCTGCCCTCAAATGTGTTGTTGAGAACCATTAATAACCCTAGTAGGTCTGCAATTCTAGCACTCGGATGAATGGATGCCACAACGATATTAGTATATCCTGCCTAAAATACTTTTTTTAATGGCAGTTTAAGTCCACATTAATTTTGCGATTAGAGGTTAAATAAATAAAAAGATTTTAAGTGTTTGTACTATAGATAGTTAAGGAATGTTCTTTAATTGTGTGAAAGTTATAGCACGAACAATTCCTTGATTTAGGCGCTAATGATGAGGATACAAGAGGGAAAATGTATGGGAGCACAACTTTACCCTTAAGGTAATTTTGTGCTAAGGCTAAAAACGTTAGTTCTGGAAAGTTTCTTTAGTTTTAGAGTGTAGTGATTATAGATGATAGGATTTGAGCTATGATATAATTATAAGGAATGGTAAAGTCTATGATGGACTATCTATTTATCCAAGGATATTAGATATTGCTATAGATAAAGGGAGAATTTCGGTAATTGGAAATTTATCAGGTGAAAGAGGTGAAGTAGAGATAGATGCATCAAGGTTTGTAGTATGTCCTGGGTTTATAGATATGCATTCACATTCAGATGTTAGTGTTTTGGTATATCCTGAGTCTAGTAGTAAGGTGAGGCAAGGAGTTACTACAGAAGTAGTAGGAAATTGCGGTTTAAGCCCTGGCCCTATTAAGAAGGAGTCCTTAGAATTAATAAAGGGAAATCTAGATCTTTATTTTTCAAGAATAAGCGACTTAATTGATTGGAATTGGGAAACGTTGAGTGAGTATTATAGAATTGTCGAGAAGTGCAAAACAGCTGTTAATCTGATTCCATTAGTTGGGCATAATACATTAAGGATTAACTTAATGGGTTTTGAAGCTAGAGAGGCTTCTGAGGAAGAGATAGCTGAGATGAAGAAAATGCTTGAAAGGGAGTTAGGCGAAGGCATTTGGGGGATGAGCTCAGGTCTCTTTTATACGCCTGGAGCATATTCTAAGACAGAGGAAATCATTGAGCTAGCTAAAGTGGTTAAAAAGTATAACGCTTTGTATTTTTCTCATATTAGAGACGAAGGGAGAAACGTCGTAGAGGCTATTGATGAGGCAATAAGGATAGGAAGAGATTCAGGCGTATCAGTTCAAATATCACATATTAAAGTTATGGGGAAAGCCCAATGGGGTTTAAGTGGAGAGATTATAGAAATGATAGAGAGAGCTAGGCAAGAGGGAATAGATATACATGCTGATATATATCCTTATGATGCAGGTCAAACATCAATGTTAAAGACTTTACCTGTCTGGGCTCAAGAAGGAGGACCTATGAAGTCATTGGAGAGGTTAAAAGATGACGAATTGGCAGAGAAGATAAGAGAAGAAATGGAGGAAGGAAAAATGAAAGGCCAGAACTTCGTTTATGAGCTAGGATGGGATAACATAATAATAGTCTCAACGGAATCAGGAGATGAGGAGGTTGAAGGAAAAAACATATATGAGTTGGGCAAAATCAAAGGTAAGAGACCTTTTGACGTTTTTAGGGAAATATTAATTAAAAACAACGGTAATGTTAGCATAGTAATTAGGGGAATGAATGAGCAAGACATAATTAGTTTTCTGAAAAGAGATTGGGTGTATATAGGAACTGATCAAAAGGGAATAAGACCGGGTTATGGTCCCCTAGGTGGAAAACAACATCCAAGGGCCTACGGTACTTTTCCGAGAGTCTTAAGGAGATATGTAATGGAGAAAAATGTATTAGGTTTAGGAGAGGCTATATCTAAGATGACAGGTAAACCTGCAATGAGGTTAGGTCTAAAGAATAGGGGGATATTAAAAGAGGGAAATTATGCTGATATAGTGGTATTTAATCCTGAAAAGATCCAAGATAGGGCAACGTATGAAAACCCTAATCAATATCCAGAGGGTATAGAGTATGTAATTATTAATGGTAAAGTCGCAGTTAAGAAGGGCCATGAAACTGGTGTAAAGAGCGGTAAGGTCTTAAGGAAAAACCAAAGCTAAGCACTATGATGAGTACTGGAGTGGAGTAAAGTAGCCCTCTATTAGTCATTAATATCTTTGTACTTAATTTCACTTAATCCTTGAACTCCCTTAAAGTTCGTGAACTTTGAAATTAAATTGTAAGATCTAGAGCTTTAATAACAATATGGAAGTAGAATGGTTAAATGAGGCACACTATCTGAACTCATGTTTAAGCTAGGAACAGCAGAAAGGGAATTAGAAGAGTTCAAATTCTGAATAAAAACCCTAATGAAGACTAATTCTTAGACCTCAATCATTTCACCTAGCTTTATATACTTTGGTTCATTTAAAGTATAAGGATTGAAACTAGGTAGACCTCTGATATTAGGTATTGGTGGTTCTGGAGATATAGTAGGATCCTCTTTTGTATTAAACCTCTTAAATAGAGTATACAATTTAGATGGATATTTAGCCTCAATTTCATGGGAGAGACATGTTATTGATCCAGTTCCTGGGCCTATAAGGACTATGGAGTGGAGAAATGCAAACGTTGTTAATGATGTAATAGTGGAGGTTGACAAGAATAGTTATGCCGTAAGGCTCTCCAACGTAATTAAGCCTCAAGCAGTAAAGGTGTCTAAAGTTATTGGTAGAAATTTGTATTCAGTTGACAATTACCAAGGTCCAAAGCGTGTAGCTGAAGGGATTTACGATCTATGTAATAAATTAGGGATTACGAGCATTATTGGAGTAGACGTAGGAGGAGATGTGCTGGCAGAGGGAAAAGAGGAAGGACTTTCAAGCCCCCTAATTGATTCAATTAGTCTCGCTTCATTGGAAATTTTGAGGAGGATGGGAATAAATAGTATATTAGCTGTTATGAGCCCTGGATCTGATGGAGAGCTCAAAATTAGCGAGATTGAGGAGAGGACTTCTCTAATTATTAAGGACGGAGGATATTTTGGTTCTTTGGGTTTTGGAAAAGAAGATTTACCGTTCATGGAGAAAGTTCTGAGTGAGGCCGAGACCGAGGCCTCAAAAATAGCCTATTTGGCGTTAAGAGGAGAGTTTGGAAATTATGAGATAAGGAACAGAACTAAAAGAGTGGATATAGGACTTATCTCAACTATAGTAATGTTCTTTTCTGTTGAGTCTGTATATAATTTCTCTCCACTTGCCAAAGCAGTTTTTAACACGGAGAATGTAATGGAGGCAAGTAAGAGGCTAAATGATTTAGGATTATATACTGAATACGATTTTGAGGTTGACTTATTCTCATTATATGGATTAGAGGCCTCCAAAGTGGATGGGAATGTAATAAATAAAATAAGGGAAGAAGGTAAAAGGAGGATCAAAGGTGGAAAACCAAGAGGAGATATTTAAGGAATTAAAGGAGATAGGTATAGGGGAAGAGGAATTAGTATATGCATTGAAGAAGGCAAAGGGAATAATATATGGCTATGCCATGGAGTATAAGGCTGTTAAGCTTTTGATGGATATGGGATTTAAAGAAGTTAAATTAGTTGACATGCCAACTCATGATATTGAGGCGGAGAAGGAGAACAAGACATTCTTTATTGAAGTCAAAGCCTCAAAGAGATCACCAACTAAGAACTATTCAGCTCATAAATTAGCAATGATGGCCTCCCTAAAAGGAAATCACTTAACGCTGATTATGGGAGATAATGTTAGGTTAGTTGAGACCAAAGAGATACTTAGTAAACCTAAGAGATTGTTATACGAGTTCCTCTTGGCTTTAAGTAACGAAAATAAAGAGGAGATAGTTAGAATGATGAAAAACCAAGATTATAGGGAGGTAATTATGAGTTACAATCAAGTTATAAAGGAGAACTTAATAAGGGTAAAGGATAACCAATTGAGGGAATTTCTCCTGTCAGTTCTCCAATTAATCTCTTGATTTTTGGACTAAACTTTAAAGCATTTTCCCATGGCTTCTTGCTATAGGCTTTGCTTTCCATTTTGTAGACTATAAACTCCTTGTTCTAATCCATAACGATGAATTATATATTTCAAGTCATCTTGCAATCAATCCTTTCATTGTGTAGATTGAGAATTTTACTTTTTATTTACTTAAATAGTTAATGAATTCCTACATTTTATCATCTTTATCTCTCTTCATTAATCCTTCTTTTTCATTCTTATCCCTATAAATAAGTGTTTCGTTAAGCTAATTTCCTTAGCCAACTTCGTCTTTAATTATCCCTGTGCTTAATAATTTTCCAAAAATTCATAAGGCTTTAATTTCAATTATGGTAATGCCTTTCTGGAGTAAAAAGGAATTAGACGTAAAGGAATTGGCTTTGAGAGCAATAAAACAGCTTGATCCAGACGTTATAGAGGACACTATTCAGATAAAGAAGATGCAAAAGGTATGGGATAGATATGATATGTTCGGGCTATATGAAACACCAGACTCCATTTATGAATTTGCTATTAGTATTACCGAAAAGGGTAAAACTTATAGGTTACACAAGAATTTGTTAAGTCCTAAAAAGATTAGGAAGGAATTTGAGGATAAACTAAGACGGGGAAAAGAAGGTGAGCAAAAGAAATAAGTTAATTTTAGCTATTATAGACGGAGCTTCACCAAGTTATCTAGAGAAAAGTCTAAAGGGATTGAATTTCATTAATAATATTATTAATAACGGTTCTTGGTATATATTGGAAAGTATTGATAGGTGTATAACTCCGATAGCTATGGCAGTATTAGCTACTGGGGTAAACCCAACGATAAATGGTATAACATCTACTAAGATTCACGTTAAAGGTAGAGGCCTCTGGGAACCCATATATGCAATGTCTAGTGAGGGATTGAAAGCTGAACCTATATGGGCTTCACTAGCAAGACAAGGATTTAAGGTTATTGTCTCATCTTATCCTCAGGCTTTGCCCGATAAATGGGGAAAACAGAACCTAATTCTTCTAGACCCCTATAGGGGGAAGGAATTTGAGTGTAGTGAGCCATTATTACTCGAAGGAGAATCTGAAGTTCTCGGAGAGAGGTGGAAGGTTGAGAACCTAGACGGCAAAACAATAGTAAACTATCCAACTCCAAGCGGTAGGGGAGAAATCGTACTAAATGAGGAGAACAGGATATCTCCGCCTATAGAGTTCGTAGGCAGATGCAAGAAGAGGCAATACATAGGATTAAGAAGGATAATACTTCCAAGGAAATCCAAAGGAATCTACTTAACTGAGGCAATCTTTAAGAAACAGGAAATGGTGTCTAACTTTAATTTGGATAGGCTCTGGGAGGATGCTTTCAAGAAATTCGGTGTTCAATTAGATGGAGAACATAGGGGATTAACAAAGGGTCACTTAACCTTAGAGGAATATATGGAAACTGTTAAGATATCAAGTAATTTCTTCCTTGAATACACTAAATACCTAATGAGGAACATTGAGTGGGACGTAATAATTACTTATAACCCTATAATTGACAACCTGCAACACTTGTTCTCAGGTTATCAAGGAGGGGAAGAGCTAATATATGAAGGATATAAGATGGTTGACAGATTCCTAGAGGAAATATATAACATCGGTAAGTGCCCTTTAGTTGTTGCATCAGATCATGGCATAATTAAGGTGAAGAAAAGGGTGAATCTGAACTTGATTTTCCTCAGGGAAGGTCTTCTACACTTAAACGAAAGAGGAAAAATAGACTGGGGTAAGACAAAGGTCTACTATTCTGGGGGTGGAATTATAAGGTTTAATATGAAGGGAAGGGAGAAGAACGGCATTGTTTCAGAGGGGGAATATTCGAAGCTGATTTCTAGAGTAACCAAGATACTAGAAGGTATTAGTGATCCTGATGATGGAAACCCTGTTTTCACTGCTATATTTGCAAGGACAAGCCCAGCAAGCGATGGCGAAGGAGATATTGAAGTTTTTGTCAGAGAAGACTATACCCTATCCCCTAGGGCTGAGAAAGAGGTGCCAGAAATAGAAAAGCTAGAGCCTTTTAAATCTATAACAGGGGATCACGGTCTACAGAGGTCAAATGATAAATATGGTATTTTAATAATCTATGAGCAGGGGACAAGGAAGAAAGGCTATTATGGAATAGCAAGTATATCTCAAGTTGCTGCAACAGTATCAAGGATTGTTAATGCTAAACCCCCAAGCAATAGTTCCTCCTCGTCTCTAATATAAACCTAATTACTAGGAAAATTTATATATAGACTCCAGATTTTTATGTAGGTGAAGAAATTGGGTAGTCAAAAAATTAAGGCATACATCTTACTAGTTACTGCAGTAGGAAAAGAGACTGAAGTGATTAACAGCCTAAAGAGTTTGCAAGAAGTGAAGGAAGCAAATGCACTATATGGAGAATATGATGGAATTGTAGAAGTAGAAGCCAATGATATGCAACACCTTAACAAAGTCGTAATGCAAATCAGGAGGAATTCTGCAATACTTAAGACAGTTACATTAATAGTTATGTAAGATATTTTTAATTTCATTAGATTTTTCAAAATAATATTATTCTCAAACTTAGTATCAAATTGACCTAGATTATCCTTTCCATAAACAAGAACTTTATACTTTCTATCCATAAAAGGTGTTGACTAAATCCTTTTTGCTGGAAAGGCTTTTATGTTTACCTAATATTACATTTTATTACATGAATATAACTTCCAATGCTAGCAATGCTCAAAAGGATGGAAATGAAGACAGAATGCTAGCGAATTTCCTTATATCCTCAAAGGAATCTCATGACCTACCACAAAGAGGAACTGGTGATACAATACTAGTTCCCTCTATATCGTGAATTAAGTGATTTAAATGAGATTAAAGGAACAAACTAAAGGGCGCATTAAATCTCGCTTTTAATATCTATTGAAGAAATTAAATCACAGTTTGCTTCAGATGAGTCCTGTTAAACAACTTGAATAGATAAAAATATATTCACTAAGGATTAATCCCTCTCTGATTTGGATGGTAAAGCATTCCAAAGGAAATAGGAACAGGACTAGGAAAGTATTTAGGAAAGATGTCAGGGAAAGGGGTTCAATACCTCCTTTGAGCTTACTTATGAAGGAATATAAGGAGGGTGAGAAAGTACTAATAAAAGTTAATCCAGCAATTCACAAAGGCTTGCCTCATAGAAGATATCAAGGCAGGATAGGAATTGTTGTGGGCAAGAGGGGGAGATCTTATGAAGTTGAGGTTAGGCTAGGCGATAAAATGAAAAAGTTATATGTTAGGCCCGAACACCTTAGACCTTGGGGAGGAGAGGTTGTCTCTAAGAGTTGAGGAAGAACATTATATTCCCTATCAAATGGTTTTAAATTATTTGAAAGAGGAAAAAGAGGTTTCGGAGGTTAAGGTAAAAATAAGGGAATTACTTCAGAAAATAGTAAAGTGTGACCATGAAAAGGCAATCAGTTTATTTAATGAACTCAAGAAGTTTAATTTAAGGGAGCAAACAGTTGCACAAATAGTCTCCATTTGCCCTACTTCGGTAGGGGAACTTCTACCACTAATGTCTTTTGAGCAGAAGGTTCCTAATGAAGAAGTACTTAAGGAAATTGTCGAGGTCGTCAAAAAATATATAACATCATGAATTCACCTTCTTGTTTAAAATATAATTCATCACTTTTGAAACAGTCTTTTCATCTACTAACTTCTTATCTAGCAACTCCTTTATTATGTCCGATATCTTAGAAAGTGATATGAGCTTGACTCCTATTTCCTCTAACGATTTTCCTCCACCTTCCTCCCTGTCCACTATAACCAAAGCGTATTTAACTTGTCCTCCTTCCTCCCTTATGGCGTTTATAGCTTCCTTTAAACTCTTCCCAGTTGTTATTACATCGTCTATGACTAAGGCCTTCTTCCCTTTAACTAAACCTTCTACCTGTTTCATCCTAGCATGACCTTTCTTCTCTAACCTTACATATGCCATTGGTTTACCGGTTTTACATGCAACAAAGGAAGCTAGGGGAATCCCTCCAGTTGCTACACCAACAAGAATATCATAATCGACTTCCTTTATTTTCTCTTTTACCATATCTATTACTAAGTTGAATTTTCCTGTGCTTGGCAAAGCCCTAAGATCTATATAATAAGGGCTTATCTTTCCTGAAGTTAGGACAAATTCTCCAAATAATATTAAATTGTTCTCAAGCAATAGCTCGCCTAACATTATGACTACTTGCCAATTTAAACTTATAAAGTTGGAGAAGGCCTGACTTCCTCCCCTCCATAAATTGCTGGGGTCCCCCTCATCGATTAGGGCATCATTTGAGGGGCAGTTGAGAAGGGTAGAGAACCCTCCTCCCATTTAAGTTATTGCAATAACGTAGCAATCGTTT